>Ga0187872_10000064_pt1 | contig 116248 bp, 98 predicted proteins | sample June2016WEW_16_4_FD_132973 | JGI IMG/M metagenome (GOLD analysis project Ga0187872, IMG submission 132973) | Peatland microbial communities from SPRUCE experiment site at the Marcell Experimental Forest, Minnesota, USA - June2016WEW_16_40 | ecosystem: Environmental > Terrestrial > Soil >... | reverse complement strand
GTGATAATGAGATCCTGAACGTGCCGCGCGACTGCCTCAACCAGTACAAGTTCTTCCCCCGCTAGCGGAGGATCCGCCCCGATCACGACCAGCGCCGCATCAATATGAGGAATGAAAGCCTGTGTAGCTGCCGTATTGCCGGTGAACACCGATCCCAACCCTGGTGTGTCGACGAAACACATGCCGGTCGCAAGCAGCGGACTGGGCACAAAGATCTCCAATGCGGCGACGTGCTTGGCGTTCTCCGGGTTCTTCTCTTCAGAGACATACTCATCGACTGTCTTAACTGGAATATCTGTCCAGCCGCCAGCGGCTTCAAAGCGCACGCGAGCGGCCGCATGACTTCCGTAGCGGACGATCGTCGGCACGGTAGTAACCGGCACAACTCCAGTGGGCAGTACGCTGTCGCCCACCAGCGCATTCAGAATAGAGGATTTGCCGCGCTTGAACTGACCGATACAAGCAACGTAGAAGCGTCCCTCCGATACTCGTTCTGCCACGGATCGCGCATCTGCAGCGACTTGCTCGGCGTCAAATTCGTCAGCTAACTCCGCCAGCCGGATGAGTGCTGACTCTCCGTGAGAATTCTCAAGGGAGGCCTGCCGATCCTCGGCCGCGACGGATGCCATCACGTATTTCAGGAAGTCGCCTCGTTCCTTTCTTTTTCGCAATGCGCTTTCACCAGACTTAGCGCCTGCTCAGGAAGCCACAGTCGGCTCGGTTCGGGCACTTTCCAAGCCCTCCAGATCACGACGAATGGTGCCTTCTTGTTCGGCCGGTGACACATGATCCCCGACCAACCTCTCAACCTGGGCACGATAGTTGTTGGCATAAGCGTCAAATCTGCGTTGAATCTGACCCAAAGTTCTCTCTGACCAGTCATACAGCAAAGCGTGGTATGCGGATAAGGATTTTGTGAGTTGACCTCCGATCATGCCAGCCAGGCGCTTGGTCACTATCGATCTCGAAATGTTTCCTCCGAGCAGGCTGAACAGGAAAGGCCGCTTTAAGTGGATATTGAGCTCGCCTGGGTCAAAGGCTGGCATTTCTCGCACCACGCCGGCGAACTCCTGCTCTCCCGGCACGTCCTCGACCTCAAGCACCTTGGAGGTGGCTCGGAGGGTTTCATGGAGTTTGTGCGCCATTGCATCCATGCGCCGGCGAAGAGATTCGGTTTGTTCCTGAACCGTCGATGTCACTGCGTTGCGCACGATTCCCGCTACTGCTTCATCTCCGGCACCTTGCTTGGACCATGACTCAACCACAGTGGCGGCCGCAAAGCGCAACGTCCGAGCACTTGAATATTCCAGGTCGTTCGCCACGCCTCGCGCTATCTTCTTCATTTCCTCAAGACGGCCACTAGCTTGACGCAATTCAGCTTCGACGACACGCAGTTGTTCTATCTTCTTGGGGGAGATCTGATCCTTGCGGCGCAGGCGAGTGCGCAAGGCCATCTCCACCGATTGGCGGAGCGCTCCCAGCTTGCGCCGGATGGAGCGCAGCTTCAGTTCCTGACGCTGACTGTACAAGGGAGCGATGTCTTCTTCGAACCACTGAGCCACGAGATCTTTGCTGCCAGCCATCACGCTCACGGCGCGCACCGCCAGATCAAGGCTCAACTCTTCTTTAATGTGATCCTTCACATATCCGATAACCCGCAAGCGATCTTCGAGCGTTAACAGGTCCGCCTTGCTCAACAAGACGGTGGCCGGAATTGCCGCGTCATAGAGAATCTGGATGGTTTGAAGATCGTCAGGAGTCAGAGCCGATCCGGCATCGATGAGAACAACGCCCAGATCACACCGCGGCAAATAAGCGAGTGTTTCGGCGGCTCCACGAGTTGCCAAAGATCCCAAGCCAGGAGTGTCGACGAATGCGATGCCCTCGCGAAGGCGAGGCGACGGTAGCTGAACTATGATTCTGGTTACATGCTTCTCGTTCCCACGATTGAGCTGCTCCGCCACAAACTCCGGCAACTGCGCAATGTCAAACCGTTCGGGCGTCCGATTGGCAAACCAGACATGGACCACCGGAGTCTCGCCATACAACAAGCGTGTCGGAACGGCGGTAATCGGAGTGACTCCCACCGGAAGTACATCGGTCGCTAGCATCGCATTCAACAGAGACGACTTGCCCGAACTGACGCGTCCAAAGATGGCGATTTCGAAACTGTTGTCTTCCAAACGGTCCAGAATCATCGACAACGTGGACCGGAATTCGACCAGTCCGTGCTCGCTAATGACCGACTCCAGCTTCTTCAGAAGCGGGATCTCGTCTCCAGTTTGTTCTAGCCTTTCCAAGCGCTCTTGCAGGTTCTCCCTGGATCCACGCATTAAATATTGATCGAGCTGCCTTACCAGACCCTGGAGTTCTCCCGCGATGCCATTCAGTTCAACCGCAGCCGCGGGTGGAACTTTCCCGTAGCCGCGCATGTATTCGGGCTTCAGTTCCTCGGTGGCGATATCCACGAAAGTGAGGTGAGAATGCAACGAGCGTGAAACGGGGATATCAGCTGGCGGCCGCTCGATACCCTGACCATCGAGCACCCGAACCAGCTGGGCTCGAATGCGACCGATGTAGTCTTCGATCACACGCCGCTGGGCTGGGCTCAGATCAGGAGCATATTGCGGAAAGGCTAGCTTGGACGTTGAGACATTGAGGGCGCTCTCCATCTCCGCCAGCAGCTTGTCAATGTGGCGGCAGGTCACGCTGAGGCGCCGCTCGTGATTCGAATTGAGCGAATTGGGCCCGCCCGTCACCTTGTAACTCCCCCGTTCATGCGGAAATCGATGTACAGCGGCGAAATCTTGATGTGTTCCTCGGAGCGGTACTTCGGACAAGTCGCCATATCGATCAACGCAATAATCGCTCCTGGATTCCCCCCACTGAACTCCAGAACTTTCTCGAGAAATTCGCTGATATTCGTACCTGACAGGCCAGAGCGCTTGACCCGCTCGCGAGCAAATTGCTCAGCAGTCGAGTCGTCGAAATTGCGAATTTCACACTTCTGCGAGCGGTCGCCATAAAGCGGCTGGAGAAAACCCGTGTCTTCCATGTGGCTGGAGCGGGCCACCGCGCTCACCGGAGTGGAACCCCATCCCATGACTTCGCGAACGGCCGACGCAAACGAGTAGGAGGGCCGCTTGAGATGGTCGAGCACGATCGAGTACTCCCCTTCTCTCAGCGCATCCATCACAATCCCTTTCAACGAAACTGCGGACTTCGTCGCAATCGCATCCTCGTCGCGAAAGGCTTTGGAGGCACGCGGACTCTGCAATCGCAGCAGACTACGGGCGAGACTGCGAAACATCACGTTTGTTGTCGCCGAGTCCTCGCAATAGAGAACAGACCGAAACCGGGGCAGCACACTACGGAGCAGAAGTGTTTTGCCAACTCCCGATGGTCCGTAGATGAGAACTGGCCGCCTCTTCGCCAGGAACTGGTCAATTCGTTGGCGTTCCTCGTCGCGATCAAAGATGTCCGCCATCATCTGTTCCGTTCACTACCACAGCCCGATTCCTATGCCATCACTTGCCCCATCGGGCGTAAACCGACCGCCCGGCGTACTTTGCGCTTCGTCCCAGCTCTTTTTCGATTTCCAGCAGACGGTTGTATTTCGCAATGCGCTCACCGCGGCAGGCAGAACCCGATTTGAGTTGCCCAACCCCGGTGGCGACCGTGAAATCAGCGATGGTCGTGTCGTCCGTCTCGCCCGAACGATGCGAGACTACGCACGTGTAGTTGTTCTTCTGCGCCATCTCGATGCAGCGCAAAGTCTCGGTCACAGTACCGATTTGATTCAGCTTGATCAGGATGGAATTGGCGACCCCTTCCTTGATTCCTTTCTCGAAGATCTGGGGATTAGTCACAAAGATGTCGTCTCCCACGAGTTGCGCCTTCTTCCCCAGTTGCGACGTGAGCTTTTTCCATCCCGCCCAGTCATCCTCAGCAAGCCCGTCTTCGAGGGAAAAGATCGGGTACTTTGCTAACCAGTCCGCCCAAATCGCGATCATTTCCTCGGAACTCTTGCGCGTTTTGTCTGACTTATGAAACACGTACTGGCCGTTCTCGTAGAACTCGCTAGCCGCTGGGTCTAGGTTGACGCCAATGTCTTTCCCTGGCTCGTACCCTGCTTTCTGTATGGCGGACAAGATCAGTTCCATTGGTTCTTCATTGGACCGCAGGCGAGGAGCAAAGCCCCCTTCATCTCCCACACTGGTTTCGTATCCTTTTTGATGAAGAACCTGCTTCAGGCTTTGAAACGTCTCCGCGGCGGCACGCAATGCTTCGCTGAAGCTTGGCGCACCGATCGGCACAATCATGAATTCCTGAAAGTCCACGTTGTTGTCCGCATGCCTGCCCCCGTTGAGCACGTTCAGTTGCGGCACTGGCAAAACGTACTCGTCGCGCGCGGCGAATTGCTGGTAGAGAGGAATTTTCTTTTCTGCGGCGGCCGCCTTCGCTGCCGCAATCGAGACACCCAGAATCGCGTTCGCGCCCAGCCTGGATTTATTGGGTGTTCCATCGAGAGCGATCAGCTCCTCGTCCAGGGTTTTCTGATGGCCGGGGTCCATTCCCTTGACCGTCCCCTCGATGAGTTTGGTCACGTTCTGAACCGCTTTTAACACTCCTTTTCCACCGTAGCGAGCCTTATCTCCATCCCTGAGTTCGACCGCCTCATGTTTGCCGGTCGAAGCTCCCGAAGGGATCTTGGCCACACCTACGGCGCCACTTTCTAACGCCACGCTAACCTGGATTGTCGGATTTCCTCGTGAATCCAGAATTTCCATTGCATCAATGCTTTTGATTTTTGACACGAGTTCTCCTTGCTATGAGTTCGTTACAGCGATCCAATTTGAAGAACAGTAATCAAGTCCTTTTCCACTTCCTGCGGGAACCCCAAAGCCTTCAGTCCCCCGATAGTCTCGTCTACGGCGTAGGGGAACGACTTCAGTGAAAATGAGCCGTCCTCCCAGATTGCGTAACATGCGTCAGATTTTCCGTTTTTCGGTTGTCCTAGACTCCCAGGATTCACCACGACATGATTCCCGATCCGGCGGACAAACGGAATGTGGGTATGGCCCACGAGTAACACATCCGCCTTCACTTGACCCAACTCCTTGATCCACTCTTCGGACTGTTCCGGGCAGTAACCGTACAAAGGATCCGATGGCTTGGCATGACACAGATAGAAGCTGGTGTCTTGCCGTTTCAATTCCAACTTGAGTGGCAACTGGCGCAGAAATTCTTTTTGATCCTTTTTCAGTACAGAAGCGCTGTACCTGCGCGTCAGATCGGCCATCTTCCGGTAGCGAGCCCCGCAACGCGGGTCCACATCGTATCCGATCGAATGATCGTGATTGCCGCGCACGATAACCGAGCTGTTTGCTTTGACAAAATCAAGCACCGCTCCTGGTTCCGGCCCGTAGTTCACCAGGTCCCCCAGCACCCAAAGTTCGTCGTACCCAGGTGGCAGTGACCGCAACGCTTCGTAGTTTCCGTGCAGGTCAGAGATAATCGCGATCTTCATATGGCTTTTCTCTTGGTTCGAGTGGTACGCGTGAACCACGAGGTGCGGCGTTCCGCCTGCTCATTGTCGATTTTCTTCGTTTTGCTCCACTTCAAAGGACACACTGCACAGTCCAATTCAGTGGACTACCATCACCGGACAGTGCGCATATCTCAAAGCGCGCTCGGAGACCGAACCTAACATCATCCTCGATATCATGGATCGTCCTCGGCGGCCCAAAATGATGAGGTCAACTCCGTCCACCTCTGCCCGGTGGATGATTTGTTCTGCCGGATGCCCAACTGCCATGTCGGTCTTCACCTCCAGATTACGGGAACGGGCCTTCTCCAGAATCTTCTTAAACCCCTCTTCAAAATGCTCCTTCGCGTCGTCCAGCACCGCTTCCAATTCGACCGAAGTCGATGGTTCGGGGGGCCTCGCAACGGCAAAGACCAGCACCGTGGCATCCAGACATTCCGCCAACGAGAAGCCTATATCCACTGCTTTATCCGATTGCGGAGACCCGTCGTACCCAACTAGCAACTTCCGAAAATGCGGATTTTGTCGTTTTCCGGTCATGCTCCCTCCTCAGTTTGCTTCCTCGCTCACAGCTTGAGATAACGTCGACTTCCCCTTTGCCTTAGTGGCCAGCAAATGCCTCGGCATGAACCAGGCATTGGCGATCATAGTGGGGACCACGGCGCTGCCGATCACCGTTGCGACCAAGTATGAATACTGCGCCTGAGTAATGACACCATGATTCAGACCGAACAGCGCAGAAATCGTTCCAAACGTCAGGCCGGTAGACATCATCAGCGTGAAGTACAACCCTTCTTCTTTCTTGTAGTCAAACGCCTTCACCGTGGGATACAGGGGAATTACCTTCGACAGCATCTTGGCGAAGAACAACGCAGTGAACACTAGTGGCGCTGCGACCAAAGCAGGCACAGACACAAACGATCCCGCCCGAATGAAGTAAAACGGCGTGAGCAATCCGAACGTCAGGGTACGCAGACGCCGTATGAGAGTGTGGTCCTTTCCCACGGTTCCCGCCAGCACCATGCCGATGATGTAGGCTGGCAACACTGCTTCGCTGCCTGCCCAGACCGCCAATCCCCCCATTGCGAACAGCAGGAAGAGTAAGTATTTCGCTTCCAGCTCAGAAACACGCCCTCCATATTTCTTGAAGAATCGCGGCGTCAGAAAAGGAAGGATAGCGAAGACAACCACGCTGACTCCCACAAAGATTAGCGTTTTGATTGTGAACGGCGAGAAGATCATTCCGAGAGCGATCACGGTTCCCAGATCATTAATGAAGCAGGCGGCCAGCACCGCCTTCCCGAAATCGGTAACGTTGAAACCCAGTTCCAACATCACTGCATATACGACGGCCACAGAAGTCGTCGAAAGGGCAACACCCGCGAGCCAACAGGCACGGCCATCCCAATGCAAGACGTAGCGGGCAACTGCCGTACACCCAAGAAACGGTCCGAAGAAACCCACGAGCCCCACGACTGTGGCTTCTTTCCATTTCGTCCGAAAGATTTGGGGATCGAGTTCGGCGCCGGCGAGAAACGTGAGAACAACGGCCCCCGTACCGGCGAGAAAGCTGATCCAACTCGTCTTCCCGCCAAGTTCAGCGTGCACGAAAAGCGCCCCAATCACCAACTGGGCCACGGTGCCAACAACAATTTCACTCAGGGCAGTTGAGATCCTGAACCAGATGGCAACCAGCGTCGCGACCAAGGCCAAGCCCACCCACACAGCGGCCAGAACCCACACATTTTCCATGGGACACCACCTCTGCCAATTTTGCGGATCGTTGCCGGTACTATGACTCCGCGACAAAAAATCCGCTTGTCAGGAGTCATCAGCTGTTCCGGCTTAATAGATGGGACAGCGGTTGACGGTGAACTCCTTCACCTTTTTGCGACATCTTTAGTACAACAAAAGACCCGTATCGAAGTCAACGGCATTCATCACAATCTTCGAACCTGATTTATCGGAACCGAATTAAGCTGCCGCGAAATGTACGCGAAGATCGTCGGCGATGCGCTCTGGCGCTGGCAACCGGGAAATCACAGCACAAGAATCGATCAGTAGTTCTTTGCCAGGTATTGCCGCAACCGGACAAGCCTGAAACTGGCGTCGCCGGTCTCAACTTGTAAGAGCAGTTGCGCCGCCGTCAATTGGTTGTGGAAGTCGAACGCAGCCGAAGTGTCTGGATCGCCGACCAGCTGAAGATGTTTCTCAATCTGTCCGTTTTCCTCCTGCAGCGACCTCAGCTTGTCTTCTTGCACCGTGACGCTGTCCCCCAGTTGTTGCCGAAGAACCTCCATATTGCGTACGACGTCGCCTTCCTGCACTCTCTTCCATTCATCGTAGGCTTCCGACGCATGATCGAGATGCTTGTTGATGGCTCGGCTGGCCAGATTGTAGTTGATCGAAACCGCGCCATACGGCTGCGCGCCGTAGGCAACCGGATTGACCTGCTGGTGAACCCCGACCGAGAGAGCCACGTCCCAATTATTCTGACGGCTTAATTTATCCAGCGCTTTTTGCTCGCTGGCTTCACCGTTTTGTTTTTCCGCAACCAGTTCCTTTAATGGTTGGTCACTCAGTGATGGAGTATAGAGTGCTGCGATCTTCGACTGCGTGTCGGCATGGTCTGCGTCCAACTTGATTCTCGTCGTCTGCAGCGTGAAGAGCATCAGACGGGTCGCGTTCTTCGCCTCCACCATCTTGGCGGTTTTTTCCATCATCGCATCCAGGGACTTCGACGCCTGCTCGATTAGAGCAAGCCGGTTGCGCAGAGCTTCCCTCTCGAGGCTGGGCAGGGCATATTGAATGTCCTGCTGAGCCCACGTGGTGGCCTTATACAGTTCGCAGTTCTTGCGGGCCACATCCATGGTCAGACTGGCTTTCCTCAGGTCTGACAGGCCAAGCGAGGCTCCGCCCACCAGCTGCAGCGGCAGGCCGGTTTCGGGCTGGGTCATGCCTGCCGCGGCGATGGGTGTGCGCAGCAGGTCTCGCTGGGCCTGTGCCTGCTCCATTACGTAGGAACAGTAAGCCAGTTGGTCCGTAAGGTCCGCGGCCAGCACGGGCACGGCCAGGAAAAGGATCGAGCACGACACAGACTTCCAGTTATTCAGGGACATTCTCGTTCTCCTCAGAATGGCGGCGCCGCACGGGTTAGAACAGCACCGGCTTGCGGCCCAGGAACACCGTCTTTGATTTTGCAGACTCTGCATGATCCAGATTCATCTGGATCAGAAAACCGCGAATCTGGGTCTTGAAGATGGGATGGATGGCTTGCTCTTCGCCCGGGAATATCTGCTTCACCGTGCCCACCTTGCGGCACAGGATCATATTCAGGTAGCAGTCGTAGACCGCGCTTCCGCCTACCGCGTTGGCCCGGTTGTCATAAGGAACGAAGGCGAAATACAACGTCTGCCCCCCAACCGCATTCAGGTAATACGGGCTCTGCTTGGCCGTGGTAATCGCCTGATGCAGTCGATCGACCTGTCGTGTTTCTTCCTGCAGTTGCTTTTCCGCGACGTTGATAGCGACATCCAGTTGCGCGACTTCCGACCGCAATTCCGCTTGTTTAACCAGCACATTCAGAGAGCTGGTGCCAATCGTGGTTTTGTCCAGAACGCTGTCGGTCAAGAGGACTTCAGCAATTTTGTTATCCGTGTAGGCGTCCTTGGCCTGGTTCAGCGCTGCCAACTGCGTCGCCGCGTCGCCCTGCGTGATCAATCCGGCAGCCAGGTCTTTGTTGATGTTGGACTCAACTTCGTTGAGCTCCGCCAGCACTTTTTGGGTTGTCACGTTGTCGGCCAACTTCTGCTTGTCGAGGGTTGCGAGTTCTGGGCCAGCGGTCTGGTTGTGGGTTTGCTCGCGCACAATGGCGGCCTGCAATTCGGGCTCGAGCGCGAGCAGCTCCGCGCGGTGCTTCTTCATTTCGGCCACGCCGCTATCCAGTTTCTTTGTATCCACCTTCAGATCTTCGATGGTCTGCTGGCTGGTCACCAGCTTTTCCCGGAAGTCGAGGCTCTTCTCGTCCGCAGCTGAGAGAATCACTGGCGCAGCCCACGAGCTGTTGACGGCATAAAAGCCCATTACGAAGGCATAGATGACAATGCCGCCCAGCACAAGATACAGCACGACAATCGCAAAAACCCGGTAGAGAGTAATCACCAGCTTGTAATGCAGTGATTGCTTGGCAGGAGCCTTCTTGGTTTCGGAAGCAACCGCTTCAACTTTGGTTTCGCGAGGAAGCGAATCAACTGGTGGCGTTGCCAAGGGACACCTCTTGTTGTTCTTTGGTCCGAGTTCCCCAGTCTGCCGAGTCCATCGTGCACAGAGCGAGGGGCGTGAGAAACAGGCTGCTGACCAGTGACCATGCTACATAAGCGCCAAAGGCAAGTGGATGAGTGACCGCTTCTTTCGCGCTGTATTTCTTGATCACCCAGGTAAGCACGGCTCCAATCGCAAGCGCGGTGATCAAGGGAATCGGTCCAGCCCACGCCAGTGGGTCCGACGTAAGCGCGGTCACTACCACCAGAAATCCAACCAGCGCTCCCACCGGAGTCAAAACCAGCGTGAGAACCGTGTTGGGGTGCAGCTTCCAGACATGTTGCGGCAGCGTCTTGAGGGTAAAGAAAAAGTCGCGCACGATGCTGCGCCGCCAGCGGAGTTGCTGCTTGAACAGCACGGAAAGTGTGGTCGGCACCGTGGTCCAGCACAGGGCGTCGTTGTTGATGTAAGTTCCATAACCGCGCAGCAAGGTCTGATGAGTCAGGAACCGGTCTTCTCCCTGATTCACCGGAATCCCGAACCAGTTGCGGGCGCGGATGGCAGGTTCGATCTCCAGCAGCAACTCGCGCCGGATGGCAAACAGGCATCCGCTGATGCAGCACACACTGCGAGTCCAGTTCTCCGGAATCTTGTAAAGCTCAAATGCGGAGTAGTAAACCACGGTCTGAATGGCGGTGATCACGCTGTCGTTCGGGTTCCTGACGCCCACTCTGCCGCCGACCGATCCCATGCGCGGCTCGGCGAAGCAGGCAGTCAGCTCGCGAATCGCTTGCGGATGGAAGATGCAATCCGAATCAATCGAGATGATGATCTCCGCGGTTGAGAGCTGCAGCGCATTACAGACAGAGCGCGCCTTTCCGCTGTTAACTTCGTTTCGCCCGGTCCTTACGCGGATGTTGGTGAAGTCGCGCTGCGCTTTGAGCATCCACTCGTAGCTGTCGTCAACCGAGCAGTCGTCCTGCGCGATGACCTCAAACTTATCGTTCGGGTAGTTGCTCTTACTGATACTCTCGATCGTCTCGTAGACCGTCTTGCCCTCGTTGAAGCAGGGCATGAGCACGCTCACCGTTGGCTCGTAGGTGTAGTCTTTCTTGGCCTTTGTGCCGGGGAAAGAGAGTCTCATGATGATCCCCATCAAGTACTTGACCACGGAGATCAACAGGCACAGGACCAAGATGAGCCAGAAAAGGATGGGAGCCATTACGGCCGCGCCTCCCAAGGTGAATGCCTCACGCTTGCGACACGGATGTGTCTGGCAGATTGGGTGTCCATGTGGCGACCTGCTTCCTGACTGTGCTTCCGATCACTGTCGCAAAATCTCTTTTGCCCTCAGAACCTAGCCCTGAGTGTAATCGCCTATCCCCAACAGTTGCCTGTCCCTCGCATCACGAGCATCTTACAAGATTCCCACAGGAACGATGACAACGAGGCCGCCCATAACCAGACCGCCAAGGATCAACGGAAACCGCATCGATCCTGCACCAAAACAGCCGGCAAGCAATGCCACCAGGCTCGAAGCAAGAGACCAGATTGCGAGCCGCAGCCAATCTAAAGGAAAAAGCATAGAAAAGAATATGACAACCAAAGGGATTAAGAGCGCAAAAGACAGCGCAACGCATCCCAGAAAAGATACCCAGAATCGCTAGCGAGATACACTTCCAACCTTCCGCACACGTGCGAGCCGCACCCAGGACATCATGGTTAGCAAAAGCGGCGCGCAGATAACTACCAGTTGAGCAAAATTCTGTAGGATCATCGGCAGTCGATGTCCTAACCGCGAAGACGCAATAATGGAAACGATGATGAGAGCGCCAAAGATCCACTCCCATCTTGCCCAACTGCGCTCTGTCGGATCGACTTCCATGTTCGCCATGAAGATTGTAGTTCTTCTTCCCATCCGGGTACCGAAAACACTCCGCCCATGGATTGTTGGTGAAGCGTCGCGATTGCACGCATTGATCGACTTGGGAGTGCAATGTAGTGCACACCCCAATCCCAACCCGGAACCGCCCCTTTGTGCACAGAGCCGATATTTGGTAGAACCTGAAAATAGCAGAAGTCTTGGTATGCATTTGTCATTACCATACCCGTTCATCGACTTCAAAGGATGTCACCCACCTGTGGCTGAAAGCACGACCCCTTGCAGCTGGCGCTTAGCCTGAAGGAAACGGCGTGCTGCATCCGGTAGCCTCGATAACCACGCTTGATCGCGCCCAAACACCAAATGCGCTGCCAGTATCCCGGACGGCTGCCGAAAAAGGTGCCTGCGCCTTCCGCTATTGCTTTTCGATGGTATCTTTGGGGGGGCGCCGGAGCTGAATTCCGACTCCATACACATGGACGTTCTCAGCAGCCTTTTCGAGCAGCATTTTCATTCGCGTGTCGTACGAGTGCAGCCCCTGCAGGGACCGCTCGGCGGTTCGGGGCGCAAGATCATGCGCCTGGCCTCGGAAAAGGTTACGGCCGTCGGCATTCTGTACGACGTTCGCGAAGAAAACGTCGCGTTCCTCGAATTCTCCCGCCATTTCCGCAGGCATGGTCTGCCCGTACCAGAAATCTACGCCGAGGATCTGAATCACGGCGCGTATCTCGAGGAGGATCTCGGTGACACGCCCCTGTTCGAGTTCCTCTCGAAGAATCGCAGCGGCGAAGATATCGCTGCCCAGGCGGTCGAGGCCTACCGGCGGGCAGTAGCCGTTCTGCCGCGCTTTCAAGTGGAGGCCGGCCGCGACCTGAATTACAAGGTTTGTTACCCGCGGGGCAGTTTCGATCGCCAGTCCATCGCCTGGGACTTGAATTATTTCAAGTACTATTTCCTGCGGCTGGCGGGCATTCCGTTCAACGAGCAGGCGCTGGAGCACGATTTCGGCCGTCTGACTAAGTTTCTGCTAAGTGCGGATCGCGACTATTTTCTTTATCGCGATTTTCAGTCGCGCAACATCATGCTGCGCGATGGGCAGCCTTACTTCCTCGACTATCAGGGCGGGCGCAAGGGCGCGCTGCAATATGACGTCGCGTCTCTTCTCTATGACGCCAAAGCCGATCTGCCGCCGGAACTGCGACTGCAGTTGCTCGACCACTATCTCGATACTCTGGGCGGGTTTATTGATCTGAAGCGCGATGTGTTCCTTCACTATTACTACGCCTACGTCTATATCCGGATCATGCAGGCCCTGGGGGCCTACGGGTTCCGCGGGTTCTACGAGCGCAAAGCGCACTTTCTGCAGAGCGTGCCCTACGCGCTGAAAAACCTGCGCTGGCTATTGCACAATGTCACGCTACCGGTCGCGCTTCCCGCGCTGATGGATGCTTTTCACGGCATGCTGGGCTCGGAGAAGCTGCAAGGCCTGGCTTCCGAGGCGGATGCTCTGGTCGTGCGGATTTGGAGTTTCTCGTTTCATCGCGGCCTGCCCAAAGACGAAACCGGAAATGGCGGCGGATTTGTTTTCGATGGGCGCAGCCTGCCCAATCCCGGGCGCGAAGAGCAATTCAAGACGCTGACGGGCAAGGACGCACCCGTAATTGACTATCTCAACCAGCAGGAGACCGTGCACCAATTCCTGGCCGGCGTAATGTCGCTGGTGGATGCCAGCTTAAGCAACTATCAACAGCGCGGATTCAAGAACCTGATGGTGTCGTTTGGTTGCACTGGGGGGCAGCATCGCTCCGTGTATCTGGCGGAGCAACTGGCCAAGCACCTGCGCGGACGCAACGTCGAAGTAATTGTGCGGCATCGCGAACTGGAGAAGCTTGAGCCGGAAAATTCCGCGGACAGTACCCAACAGAACGTCGCCCCGGAGAGAATCGTGCGATGAAAGCGATGATCTTGGCCGCCGGTCTCGGCACGCGGCTGCGGCCCCTCACCCAGGATCGCCCCAAGGCGCTGGTCGAGGTCGGCGGGCGCCCGCTGCTGGAAATTGCCCTGCGCCGCCTGCGCGAATTTGGCATTCGCGAGGTCATCGTCAACCTGCATCACTTTGCCGACATGGTTGCCGAGTATCTGAAAAAGAACGGCAACTTTGGCATGAGGATCGAACTCTCGCGGGAAGATGTGCTTCTCGACACCGGAGGCGGCCTCAAGAAAGCATCCCGGTTCTTTCTTGAAGATTCCGGCCACGCGCCCGGCAACGTGGAACAGCCCTTTCTTGTGCACAACGTGGATGTGATCAGCACAATCGATCTCGAGCGCATGGTGCAATTTCATCGCGAGAACCAGGCCCTCGCGACGCTGGCAGTCCAGGACCGGGAGACCTCACGATTCCTGCTGTTCGACGGGCAGAATCAGCTCTGCGGGCGGCAAGCCGGACGCGATCAGGCGCCGGAAATGGCTCGTCCTTCGCGGCAAGTGCAGGCCCTGGCATTTTCGGGGGTACACGTAATCGCTTCTCGTTTTCTTGGAATGATGGCGGAGAACGGTGCCTTCTCTATCGTCCAGTCATATCTGCGGCTGGCGGGGCAGGGAGAAAGAATACTTGCCTTTCGGGCAGACGAATACTATTGGCGCGATCTGGGAAGCCCGGAAAACATAGCGCAAGCGGAAGCGGACGTGGAACGGCAGCTGGTCCGGCTCTAGAGTTGCGGGTGATGTCTCACTTTGCAGAAACAACTGTGTGGGGACAGCCGCCCCCGGCTGTCCGGTCGAGCGAAGCTCGACAGCGCAGTCCATCCGAGCCACTAAACCTGATGAGACATAACCGACTTGCAGCGCGGGGAGAAAGCTCGCGCTCCGAGCGTGTACAATCTTAGGTTCGACGATGAGCGACCACTCGGCCAAGCCCCATTCTTCCCGCAAACTGACCATTGCGATTGATGGACCGGCGGGCGCCGGCAAGAGCACGATTGCCTCGCGGCTGGCCCGCAAGCTGGACTATGTGAATCTGGAAAGCGGCGCCATGTACCGCGCACTGGCGCTGAAGGCGATCGAAAAGGACATCTCCTTCGACGACGAAGTGGCGCTGGTGAAGCTGGCGCAGTCGTCGCGGATTCAGCTTGAGCCAGTGGTTGGCGGCAACCGTACCCTGCTCGATGGGCACGACGTTTCTGCTCGCATTCGGGAGCGGGATGTGACCGAAGGGGCGTCGCGCATCTCGGTGCATCCCAAGGTGAGGGAATGGATGGTGGCGCGGCAAAGGGAAATGGGCGCAAGCGGCGGCGTGATCATGGAAGGCCGTGACATCGGGACAAAAGTGTTTCCCGATGCAGAGCTGAAGATCTTTCTCGACGCTGATCCGGTCGTGCGTGAGCAGCGGCGCATGGCGCAGCAGAAGATCAGGCGTGAAGTGGCGGCTGATGTGGCTGCGGAGTTGCGCCAGCGCGACCAGCGCGACCGCACGCGGGCGGCATCTCCGCTGGTCGCCGCGCCAGATGCGGTGGTGATCGACTCCACGTCGCTGACGGAAGACGAAGTGCTAGCGCGGGTGGAACAGCTGGCGCAAGAGAAACTAAGCCAGAGTCATTAAGAACCGGAAGTCAGCTTTCACGATTTCGAATGTTCTCAAGGTGATCCGCAGAGAACTTTGAAACTCTGGAACTCTGAAACTTTGAAACCTTGTCTTCGATTCAGTTCTCGCTCGGTTCGACCTTCTGCTTCGGTTCCGGTAGAGATTTTCCAGGTTTGGACTGCTTGTCTCCCGGTACTCCACCCTTGATTCCACCCGTGACGCCGCCCGGTACTCCTTCTTTCGGTCCGCCGCTTACGGGGGCTTTGCGTATTTGAATGCCCTCGTGCTCGTTGTTGAGCACAACGTGCGCGGCACCATTGCCAACGCTGCCGCTGGCTCTGGCCTCATGCTCGTCGCTGCTGACTTTCAGTTCGGGGAAGTCCGACTGAATCTCGCCATCGCGGGTACGCGCATCCAGGCGGAATCCGGCCTTCTCCGGCAGGCTCAACTGGATGTCGCCATTGCGGTTGTCAATCTGCACATTGCCGAGCGCGCGCATGATTAGTTCGATCGTGCCGTTGTCGTCCTGGAGCCGGGCATCACCGGAAACGCCGTCCAGCCGAATGTTCTTGGAGCGGGTGGTCAGATGCAGGGGGCCGGTGATCGCGTCGGCGTGCAACTCGTCCGAATCGAGATCCAGGGAACCGTCAATGCGCGAGAACTCCATATCGGTGCGCGAAGACTTGAAGGTGACCGTCTTGGCGATGCGCCCCAGCTTCACGCTCTCCTGAAACTCGCCATCGAGTTGGGCTGCGCCGCTGACGCCGTTGACCGCGACCTCATTCATCCGGCCTTCAACATGCACGTCGCCGGTGATCTGTTCGACTTTCACCGAGCCTTTTTCCTGACTCACTTTGACGTTGCCTTTCACATCCTCGACCGAAGTGTCGGAATGCTGGGCGGAAACGTCGACGTTCGCCTCGCGGTCGGCCAGATTCACGTCGCCGCGCCGCGAAATGATGGAAACGGCCACCTTGCGCGGCAGGGAAATGTCCAGATCAGCTTCTACGGGATGATCTCCTGCGCCTTCCACCTTGGCATCGAGCGTGACCAGCCCGCCGATCGTCGTGAGGGTGGGCTTGGTTTCACTGTTGTACTTGTCGGCGTCGCTCTGGCTCTCCGCTCCAACGCGCTTGCGGACGACGACCGCAATCTTATTGTCCTCCGAAGCGTGCACGCTGACTGCCCCGTGATTGTCAATGACCTTAAAGCTCGCTCCCGCGGGAAAGTCCTGCTCGAGGTGATCGTTGAAGTTGTAAGTTTGTCCGAACATGTCGGAGAAATCATTGTCGTCGAAATTCATCTGGTCACGCAGACCCGACCAGTTGACGCGCTCCATCTGGTTCGCGATCAGGCCGAAGACCACGAGCATGATGATCAGGAAAATCCCTCCCGCGCCAATCCCGGGCGTGCGAGTGCCTTCCCGCTGCGCCTGCATGTGCTCGATCAGCTTGATCACTCCCCAGAGGATCAGCAGTGCGCCCCAGTAATTGGCAAACAGGTGCCACATCCGGGCCCACGAGAGCATGTGCAGATTACCCAGCAGGAACACGACGCCGAGGATGATCAACACCAGGGGGCCGGCAAACGAGCGGTGGCGCCGCGGCGGCAGAGGGGGTTGAACCGGCGATTGAGTTGGACTAGCCATTGTGCACCTCCCCACTCACATCACTCGACGCAGGCGGCTGCGGCTGTGCAGGCGGAGGCTGCGGCGGCGGAGCGCTGGGCGGCACTGGCGGCAGCGGCTCGATGTGGCCCTGCGTGGAGGCCGTGCTCTGCAGCAGTTTCACGATTCCGATGACCAGCAGTATCGCAGGCCAGGTCCGATCCCAGGCCACGCCGTGGATGTCGCGGCTGTCCAGCAGCAACATCACTCCAATGGTCAAAATAACTGCCGGCCCCATCAGGTTACGCATGCGGCATCGGCCGCAGGCGCAGGCGCGAGAAGCCGCTCCAAACACTCCCCATCGCCTGGCGAAAATCCACCCCGCCAGAAAGATCATCACCAGGCCGATAAACAACTCGCCGCTGAATTCCAGAATGTCGGTGGTGTGCAGGAGGAAGAGGATTCCCATGCCGATCAGGATGACGGCACCAGCCGGAACCTTGCTGGATTCGAACTTCTCTCCAACGCCGAAGGTTTGGGCTAGGCCCATTGGGTCGGGTGCGGGCTGCCCAAGCTGGATTGCCCGTGCTGTCCGCACCGAATCAATGATCTGGTAAACGTAGAAGAAAGCGATGGCCAGCATGAAAAGCCAGTCGAGTCCCCCCGCATGGTTCGCGGCGAAAATCAGCATCGCGAAAATCAGCAGATGCGCCAGCCCCTTGGCGTATTGCGAGCAGTAAACCGCGCCCACGCCGAAAGGAAAGAATCCGGCGAGAATCCCCGCGACGGCAGGGTTCGGCCCAGAGCTGACGGACGGCATGGCGGGCGCCATCGGCGGCGGCCCCGGCGGATACAAGGTTTGCCCAACCGGCATGAATCCCGCGGCCGGCGCTGTTCCCTCCATGCGTGCCGCCAGGCAGGACTCGCAATAAATCACTCCGCGGACATCGCGGGTGCAGTTATTACAAAGTGGCTTGCCGCAAGTGCGGCAGAAGGCCACTGCAGCAGTATCGCTGTGCGTGGCGCAATTCATACAAACCTCCTGTACGTGGTCACCGACACTACAGGCAGATCGCGAAGAGATGGACCCAGCGGAGCGCTGGCCAGAAAGAGATGGCTGTCCGTCTGGCTGTAATTGCGCTCCTGCTTCTGTTCGGGCTGTTGTGACGTGTCGTTCTTCCGTTCTTTCTGTTTCTCTGGTCCGGGTTCGGCCGGAGCCAGGTTCCGCTTGATTCCCCGCACCGCCGCCTGCACTTGGTAAACCAGCCGCACGTTGTCGTAGTAGCGCACGATCCGGGCCTCGGTGGCGTAGTACGTGTGCCGGATTGCCGCCGGCCGCAGGCTGATCTTGCCCAGGTCGGCGGGCTTGATCCCGGCAACCGTCAGGCCCACCGACAGCGCGAAGAATGCCATGGCAAACGACATGGCAAAGCGCGGCTGGCGAACCGCGGCCCACATCGGAGCAAAGACCGGCTCCAAGACCGTGGCCTGCAACTGCTCCAGCCACGAAATACGCGGCTGGGGTGCGCGTGCAGCGGCTCGCAGGCGCTGGGTGTCAACGCCCGTCGTGGATGCCAGGATATTAGCGACCAGGTCGGCTGGAGGCTCCACCTCCGTGAGCCCCTTCAGCCAGTTGCGGCCCGCCTCAGCTTCGGCGAGCAGCGGGCCGCACGCCGGGCAAGCCCGCGCGTGCGCCTGGAAACGGTCGAGTTCCGCCCCGTTCAGAACGCCATCCAGCGCGTCCGTGAGCAGCAGGTCGAACTCGTTGCAGTGCATTCCGTTACTGGTGTGTTCTGGCATCACATCACCTGCCTATAGGTACGTTGTAGAAGGCGGGCAAGTTCCGCCCGCCCACGATTTATTCGAGATTTCACAGTGCCCTCCGGAACCCTCAAAACGGCAGCAATTTCCCGGTAGTCCATATCCTGTAAATCCCTTAGAATCACTGCTTCCCGGAGCTCTGGGGAAAGACGGCCCAGGGCTGAATGGACGGTTTCGCTGACCTCACGGCGGCGCACCTGGGCGTCCGGGGGAGCCGATTGGTCCCTGATTTGCTCAACCAGCGGCTGGGCGTCCTCATGTTCGGACGCCGCCGTGTCGATCGAATCCGTCATTCGATCCTGCTTGGTTTTACGGAAGTGATCTACCAGCAGGTTGCGCGTAATGGTTGTAACCCAGGTGACGAACGCGCCCTTGCTGTGGTCGTAGCTCGCAAGCGTGCGGTACATCTTGATGAAAACTTCCTGGGTGAGGTCTTCGGCATCGTCGCCCGATCCGGCAAAGCGGTAGCAGATGTTATATATCCGGCGGCTATAGCTCTCGACGATTTCCTCCCAGGCGGCAGCGTCGCCGGCAAGACAGCGCCGGACCAGCATCGCGACCACCTGGACGTCTTCCACCTGAGCTCCCCGGAATTAGCTATGAGCTTCGAGCTATGAGCTCCGAGCGATGCAGCTTGCGAATTTAGCTCAAAGCTCGCAGCTCGTGGCTCTCAGCTCAGACCCACACAAGACAGTACGCGAATGTCGACACCAAAGTTTCTCGCTCCTGAGTTTGTGCAGGACAGGGAATTGTAACAGCGCGAAAACGGAAGAGGGATGGTGTCGCGTATGAGTGAAGTCGCCTATACGGGCGTTATCCTGTGCGGGGGCGTGGCCGTCGCCGACAGCCGCCTGTCGCTGCTCGTCATGTTTACCTGGTATCGCGTGCAGGCCGAGACGCCGCCAGCGCGGCTGCAGTGACCGTGATCGTGGGGTCGCAGACTCTTCCTTTGTCATCCTGAGGCCTGCGCTTTTTGCAGGCCGAAGGACCTATGCAACTTGCAGGCGGCATCGCCGCCTTTTGCCTCCAAAATTGTCATTTTGAGCGAAGTGATAGCCTGCCTTGAACTTGTCGAAGGGGACCTATGCAAACCGCTGGAACTACACTAGGTCCTTCGCGGCAAAGAACGCCGCTCAGGATGACAACTCTTTGGGATTTTGCACAAACGACTACGGCGCACACATGAATTACGCGGCCCTTCGGCGCGCTTCGTTTGCTCCGGGCAGGCTCTCCAGGGCCACTCCACGCCCGCAAAAAAGTGGCGCACCGGAGTGCGCCACTGAATAAATCGGTTAGGTTCGGGGCACTGCCGGGCGGTCCCGGTGGTGGTGCCCCCTCGGTTTACTGGTTAACGTTTCCGTTTTGCCTGGGCCTTCGGCAGAGCTCCCCTCTTGAAGTGCATTGCCTTCAGCGAGCTCGCACTCTGCTCCTCGAGGGTTCCTAGCCCAACGGCAAAGGTGTCCGAGTCCATCGCGAACGCGAATCCGCCGCTGGCCTCGTACAGCACGTACGTGAAGGCGTTTGCTGCGGGGTTCGTGCCGACAGGACCGATGGCAAAGTTGCCGGCGGTTCCGGCAGCAGGAAACGCGTAGCGTCCCGCCGCGTCAGGAGTGACCGCAGTCCCGGCGATTGGAATTGGCGTCGTAGTCCCGTACTCTCCCGCCGTGCCGGAGACGAAGTATCCGAACGGGTCGCTGATCAGTCCACCCCCGGTCAAATCAAAGGTGGTATCCCAGCTTCCCTGCGCGACATAGTCGTACTCCCAGCCGTCGAGGGCCGTTATAACCACATACGTCTGCGCCCCGAAGCCGTAGCTGTTGCCGGCGAAATCGGTGGCGGCTATCGTACCCTGTGGAACAATGATTCCCGTAGCTGCGGGAAAAGCGCTGTCCATTTCGAGGACCAGAGCGCCGCCCTGGCCACTGGTTGTGTTGTTGGGATCGTACAGATTGAGAGCCGGATCGGTTGCGTATACGCCAAAGGTAGTGAGATCCCCCAGGCCGGTGATACTGGTCATGCTGCCGTATCCATCTCCACTGGAGTCAAAGGCATAGTTGCCTCCGGTAGCGGACGCGGTCGCCGTGACATCACCTGCCTCGTCGACATCCCCCTCACCCGTGAATGTGGCGGTGTACGTTCCAGCGGCTGCTCCGACCGGAACGATGTTCCCCGACGCAGCGTAACTGGCCCCCCACGGATTGCCCAGAATCCCGAAAACGTCAGCGGTTCCGAGAGCCGTGCTGTCGAAGGCGGGAGTGGCGCCCTGGCCGTAAGCTGAACCAACCGCCGAGTCTGTGGTGTCCACGTCGATGATCCGTAACACTTCTGGACCAACGACGTAGTAGGCGACCGAGATCGCCGTGCCGCCGTTGAAGGCAACGCTGGCCGTGCCGCGCCCGTAGAAATCGGTGGCCGGAACGCCGTTGTCCGTCCCGGTCATATTGCCCGCGGCCGGAGCTGGCGTAGCGGTTCCATCATCGGTGACGTCAGCCGTGCCGGTGATGGCGCCGCTGGCATCGGCGAATACGCCGCCGTATGCAACCGGATCGTACTCGGAGTCGACCCCGGAAAGAGTGAAGGCATAACCCGGGGAGCTGCCCGCCTGGGCCGACTGCAGGTCTATGCCGCCGCTGGAGGTTGCTGACCCGTCGAACTGACTGATGATCCCGTGGCTGGCGTTCGCCCACTGCACCGCGAAGGTTTCGGTCCCGGCAGCGCCCACCTCGGTGTTGCTGGAGACCAGGGTAAGAATCGCCGTGCCAGTGGTCGAATTCACGACCATCGAGCTGCCGGTTGCGGTGATTGTGTCAGGGGTGGTAGGCTCGCCCGCTGACATGATGGCATAGCCATCGTTGTAGTCTTGCTCGCCGCAATTGCCATTCGCGTCCGGGAAGGCGTTGCCACTGAGGTCGAAGGTCACTGTCCCGGCGACGGCGTAGTAACCCACACCCGAATCATTGGCATTGGCGTTTTCCAGCCCGTTCAGGTAGTACACGAAGACGCTGGGAGCCGCGTTGGTCAGGCTGAAGCTGGCCGGGGTTGTCGCTCCCGTCGCTGTAGCCGTTACCGAGTACGCACCGGCCGTAGAGTTGGCGGTGCATGTAGTCGATGCATTGCCGTTAGAGTCGGTCGTCGCCGTTGGGGTGGCTGGCGTGCAACCTGCCCCCGAAGACGGTGCCGTGAACGTTACCGTCACGCCGGTCGCTGGCGAGCCGTTGGAAGTTACATTCACTCCCAGTGGGGTTCCAAATGCCTCAGTAATTGTCTGGCTCTGCGTAGTTCCGCCGGTCGCTGTGATCGCTATGGTGGGCGCTGAGCTCGAACTGCAGCCAGTCAGGAAACCTGCCACCGCGAAAACCAACGCTAAAGCGAAGATGCTGTAAGTCTTGTGATTCATAGCGCCCTCCCTTTCTCAGCGGCGCGTTTACGGGCCTGCGGAGATATCTCAATTCCGTGCTGGTTGCGGACGGTATAGAGCTTGCCATTCACTTTCATGGTGCGAGCGACAAAGACTTCCTTCTTGTCTCGAAGGGACTTCATGATGCCGGTCACTTCAATCTGCTGGCCGGGCTTAACCGAGACCGCGTCTTTGCCTTGCAAAGCCCATCGGCCGAGACTGGCATCGACTCTGCCGGAGAGCGTCTCAATCATGAGATGGGAACCGAGGATCATTCCCGGGGCGGGTTTCTCGAGCACACTGGATACCGTACCAGTGAGTGTGACCTCTTTGCTGATGTCATAGTACGAATGGGGCTCGGCTGCATTGAGTGGAACAACCAGGATCGCGAACAGCAGGCCGGTCAGCAGCCCCGCGATCAGTGGAGTAAATTTCGTGAAACGACTACGCCTCATGGGTTTCGCTCCTCCTCTAATAGAGTTTTGTGAGTTGTGGGGTGAGCTTTGCTCTGCGCAGGTTCGCAACGGCTGGGTACGCCAGTAGAAAGACCGGTGCTGCGCCGCAAGCTGACGGAATGCTGCTAGTTGGGGTCACGATTGGATACCGCATTATGTTCCTCACCGCCGCCACTGTCAACTATAAGAGATGCCCTGGTGTGTTGCTCCTCAGGATACCGTCCCGCGGAGGAGCTTTTGATGGCCTCTTCCGCCACAATGTTGCTGGCCTGGCGGGTCCTAAGGGGATAGTACTGGCCTACTCGGTCGTGAAGTAGTCAACCGTTACCGGGTTCTCAAACAGCGAATAGTCGCGAGTCACCACCGTGATGCCGCTTTCGGTGACAAAATACCGCTGGCGGTCGGCCTCGGCATCGTAGCCGATGGTCGTGCCTTCGGGAAGGTGCACATCGCGGTCAATAATGGCGCGGCGAATACGGCAGCGCCGGCCCACGCTGACATGCGAGAACAGAATGGACTGGTCCACTTCGCAGTAGGAATTGACCCGCACGTCGGGAGATAGGACCGAATTCTTCACTATCCCACCGGAGACGATGCAACCATTCGAAACGATGGAATCGACCGCAGTACCGGTGCGGCCAGCCTCCGCGAAGACGAATTTTGCCGGCGGATACTGCCGCTGGTGGGTGCGAATCGGCCACTCTTCGTCATACAGGTTGAAGATCGGCGAAACCGAGACAATGTCCATGTTGGCGTCGTAGTAGGCCTCGAGTGTTCCCACATCGCGCCAATAGAGCGCCTCTTTCTTATTCTCGTCCACGAAGTCATAGGCGAAGACGCGGTAATCGTCCACCATCTTGGGCAGAATGTCTTTGCCAAAGTCATGGCTGGATTGTGCGTTCTCAGCGTCCTTCAGCAGCACGGGGATAAGCACGTCGGCGTTGAACAAATAAATGCCCATTGAAGCCGCGACTTTATCGGGATTCAGCGGCGAACGCAGCGTGGTAGTCTTCGGCTTCTCTTCAAACCCGTTGATGCGGCCGTCCTTGTCTACGTCGACAACACCGAGGCGAAAGCTCTCTTGCGGATCAACCTGAATGGTGGCCAGCGTAATGTCCGCCGCCGAGTCCTGGTGCTGCTTCATCATCTTGCCGTAGTCCATTTTGTAGATCTGGTCGCCCTGAAGAATCAGCACGTGCTTGGGCTGCTCCGAGCCGATGGAGTAAATGTTCTGGTAGACCGCGTCGGCCGTCCCCTGATACCACTGGTCGCTGACCCGCCTCATCGGGGGCAGCACCTCGATGAACTCGCCCACCTCGCGCCCCAGGATACTCCAGCCTTCGCGGATGTGCCGGTTGAGGGACAGCGCCTTGTACTGGGTGAGGATGTAGATTCGGCGCACGTCGGAGTTCAGGCAGTTGGAGAGGGTGATGTCAACGATGCGGTAAATGCCGCCGAAAGTGACTGCCGGCTTGGCCCGGTCGCGAGTAAGTGGGTAGAGGCGCTCGCCGACGCCGCCTGCCACAACCACCCCGAGAGTATCTTTCATCACTACCCCTCAGATTCCGTTCGTGCGCCTTGCCACGGAATCTTTCTTCCCGCACGGCAGATGCGGGAAGAAAACACTAGATGGTAGCACAGTCACTGAGGGCCACTGGTGGCTCGCCAAATCGTGCGCTTGGAGCGGGTGCTGGATCAGATGGCAGCTGCTTGAGCGAGACTTGCTCCGAAGTGAAGGTACCGCACACCCCGCGTGGTTACTTGTCCTTACCCGGTTTTTCTTCTTCGATCTTGATACGCAGGGACCTCAGGAACTTGAGATCCTGATCGTTGATCTTGAATTCGGGATTGGTGGACAAAGTGGTAACGAGCGAAGTCTTATCGGCGGGTTTCTCTCCCTGCTTGCTCACGCCGATGGTAGCTTCGAGAACCAGAAAGATGTCGTATCCGCCTTCTTTAATCCGAGAAACCACCTCCGAAATCTGTTCCGAGTCGGATAGAGATTCGTTGATGGCGTCGCCGAGTTCTTTCATCAGTTGCTTCAGTTGCGGATCCACTGGCTCCCCCTGATCTTCTCTAAATAGTGTAAATGATTTTGGCGCACCCTCGGTACCAGACGGTTCGCCGCTTCCGCGGTGGCGTCATTGTAGCGCCGGGGGCTGTTAGAATCGAGGCCGTGAGCAAAATCTCGGCCTGGCAAAAGCTGGGGGTGGTGACACGGGTCGTGGGGCAACAGGCCGGGCGCAGCCGCACGCTCAAGGCAATCAAGGGGGCGGTTTCTGCCACCGTTCGCTCGTTCGCTCATGCGATGCATCAGTTGTGGCTCGAAGTTATCGGCACACTGTTTCTGGCGATTGCGGGCTTCGGTGCCGTCACGCTCGTCCGCGAGTACCTGAAATACGTAGCCGGCCGCACGACCGCGGGCCGGGTCGCGATTGCAGTTGGCTTTACCTTGACGTTTGCGTGGTTCGGACTGACTTCCTTTTGGCGGGTGAAGCGGAAAAGCCAGCGCCCGTGAGGTCTGGTGCGGTTGAAGATTGTAGATTTCAGATTTCCCTGGTTGACCACCATGTCGGAGAAAACGAAGAACCGGCCCGATGTTCCTGCCGCTGAAATCGAGACTTCCTCGCACATTCCGGTCAATCCGCTCTACACACCCGCCGATCTGAAAGGTTCGGACTACGAGAGCGAAGTTGGCTATCCGGGGGAGTATCCCTTCACCCGCGGCGTGCAGGCCACGATGTACCGCGGGCGGCTGTGGACCATGCGCCAGTACGCGGGCATGGGCGACGCCGAAGAGTCCAATAAACGCTACAAGTATTTGCTGGCGAACGGCACGACCGGCCTGTCGGTAGCGTTCGATTTGCCCACGCAGATCGGGCTGGACTCCGATCATCCGCTGGCCGGAGGCGAGGTCGGCAAGGTCGGCGTTGCCATCGCCTCGATCGAGGACATGCAACGGCTGTTCGACGGTATTGAGCTGACGAAAATTTCCACCTCAATGACCATCAACGCCACGGCGTCCATCCTGCTGGCGCTCTACGTGGCCGTCGCGCGGCGGCAGGGAGCAGATATTCGCAGGCTGTCGGGCACCGTGCAGAACGACGTGCTCAAGGAGTACATCGCGCGCGGGACCTACATTTATCCGCCCCGGCAGGCCATGCGCGTCATCACCGACATGTTTGCCTGGGCCAATGAGAACGTGCCCGACTGGAACACGATTTCGATTTCCGGCTATCACATGCGCGAGGCCGGCTCGACCGCGGTGCAGGAAGTGGCTTTCACGCTGGGCAACGGCATGGCCTATGTCGAAGCGGCGATCCAGGCCGGGCTCGATGTGGATCAGTTTGCTCCGCGGCTGTCGTTTTTCTTCAATGCCCACAGCAACTTTCTGGAAGAGGTGGCCAAGTTCCGCGCCGCACGGCGGATGTGGGCCCGCATCATGCGCGAACATTTCAAAGCCAAGAATCCAAGGTCATGGATGCTGCGCTTCCACACCCAGACGGCCGGTTCCACGCTGACCGCGCAGCAGCCGGAGAACAACATCGTGCGCACGGCAATCCAGGCGCTGGCAGCGGTGCTCGGCGGAACACAATCGCTGCACACGAATTCTTACGACGAAGCTTTAGCGCTGCCCACCGAGCAGGCAGCGCGGATTGCCCTCCGCACCCAGCAGATCATTGCCTGCGAGTCGGGGGCCCCGCAAACCATTGATCCTCTGGCTGGATCGTACTACGTCGAGACGCTGACCAATGAGATTGAGAAACGCGCGGCCGAATATCTGGGAAAAATCGAAGTTCTCGGCGGCATGCTCAAGGCCATTGAGCGCGGTTTCGTGCAGAAGGAAATCCAGAACGCAGCCTACGAATACCAGCGGCAAGTGGATCAGCAGGAGGCCACGGTTGTAGGAGTGAACCGATTCGAAGTGGAAGAAGAAAAGCCGATCCCGATTCAACGCATTGATCCCGCACTGGAGACTAGGCAGGTCGAACGGGTCAGGGCGCTGCGGGCGAAGCGAGACCCGGGGCCATGGAAAGCCACGCTGGCTGGGGTGGAGAATGCAGCGCGATCCGGCGCCAACCTGATGCCGAGAATTCTGGCCGCCGTCGAGGCTTCGGCCACCGTGGGAGAAATTTCCGACGCCATGCGGCGCGTGTTCGGAGAATATAAAGAAGCGGTGGTGATCTGAGAACTGGTTTCACAAACTGGTTTCACAAATAGGTTTTGGGTAGGGCCCGGCTTCAGCCGGGCCGCCAAGGACCGTATAAACGCTGGGCTTCAGCCCCTGAGGGCCTGGCGCCCGCCGCGCGCAAGACCATTTAGAAACCAGTTCTAGGAACCCCTTGCTGCTGGCATTTCGCGGGCAAGAGTGCCCGCGCCACACGTCTACGCCGGCTGCGCCTGCATCTCCGCGACGGCCGCTTCAAGATGGGCCAGCGTTTCCTCGACCGTCAGAGAATACATTTCGCTTCCCGAGCCCTCGCCGGATTCGAGCGCCGTCTTCAGGTAGTGTCCGGCAATTCCCACCGCCAGCGAATCCGTTATGGCTTTGCCGGTGCGCTTCCTGTATTCCACCCATGCCGGATGCGGCAGGGCTACCCAGACTCTCCGGCCATCCACCAGAAACTTAATGTCCACAGCATCCGCGTGCCGTGTGGCGATGGCTACGATCATGGCCTGATAGACGCAATGGACCCGCTTCTTGGACCAGCGATCGGTGGCGTGGAAATTCTCAAACATGGCTAAAACTATAGCGGAGAGCTTGCAGCCGGGGCAAATCTGAGTCGAGAGGAAAAAACAAGTCAGCGCACGCCGCGCTCGTTCAGAAAGGAGCTGTATTGCTGGTCGACAGTCAGAATGTGCTCCTTCAGCCAGGTCTGCATGAAAAATATAAGTGACACCGGGACGCCGGCTTTTCCGCTTTTGTGGGCTCGTAGGAAAGCGGCCAGCTTGCGGCGGAACATTGCATGTTCAGCTTTGTGAGCAGGCAACCCGCGGAAACCATGTTTCTCCATCAGCAACTCTTCGGCTTCGAAATGCTGCCGGGCGTAGTCCACCAGGTGCACCAAGACCGGGTAAATTGCGGAGTTGCCCCTTCCGCTGCGCAGAGCCTGGTGCAGTTCGTTCACCGTGTCGAACAACCGCTCGTGCTGTCTGTCCAGAAACTCAATGTTCACACTGTGAGCTCTGGTCCAACGGAAGGTGGTCTTCGAGGTCGGCATATCCTATCTCACAGTCAGGATAGGGGCGTCTGCCGATGCGGCCAAGGCACGAAGGTAGTGGGGACACAGGACATCCTTTATCATGGATCGTGTGCCAACCCGGGCCCCTGACCAAACCAAGCTAACGATTCTTCGCGCTCGTCACTTGAACCAACTCCCCTGGCTGGTGCATGGTTTTCCCACGCGCGCCGGCGGATTCTCCCGCGTCTACGGCAGAGGCGATCTCAATCTCGGCTTCACCAAAGACGATTCCCGTGCCACCGTCGAGCGCAACCGCGCTGCGTTTCTGCCAGAGATCGGGGCCGTTCGCGGAAGAGAAGACCCATGTGGGGACGGCCGCCCTCGGCTGTCCGGTCGAGCCAAGCTCGACGGCGCTGCAAATTCCTTCTGGCCTCTGATCACACTGCGCCAGATTCATTCCGACATCATTCACGCGGTAGATGCGGCTGCGGACGAACCTTTGGCCGGCGACGGCCTGCTCACCGCGACTCCCGGCCTCCTGCTTGCCATTCAGACCGCCGACTGCTTCCCTGTGATCGTGGTAGATGCCAAACGCCGCGCGGTTGGCGTGTTTCACGCCGGATGGCGCGGCACGGTGAAACGTATCGTCGAAAAAGGGGTGGGCGAGATGTTTCGCTGCTTCGGCAGCCGCCCCCGCGATCTGAAAGCCGTGATCGGTCCCGGCATTCAGGGCTGCTGCTACGAAGTGGGCGAAGAGGTACGCACTCAGTTCGAGTCGCAGTTCGCTTATGCGGCCAGTCTGTTTCGCGAAGTGAAAGAGTCAGACCCGGTGCGGGAAAAGTATCCCCTTCTGTTTTTGAACGCTCGTGCCCCGGGACACGGCGAACTTCCCAGGAAGATATTTCTCGACCTGGTCGAAGCCAACCGCCGGCAGTTGCTGGGCGCGGGCGTACCGAAGAAAAATATCGAGGCGCTGCCGTTCTGCACCAACTGCCATCCGGAATTGCTGTTTTCCTATCGTGCTGAAAAGGGAAAGACCGGCCGCATGATGGGAGTGGTGGGAATCCGCGAGTGAGCGCCGCGGACCTCAGGGGCTAAAAAAGCCCTCACTGAAATGAAAAGCTTTATCGCAGCGCTGAAAGCGCTGCGCCACCCAAAACGAGTTTTCAGCAAACTGTGAAGCCGGGGGCCTGCAAGAAAACGCGGGCCTTCGGGATGACGCCTTCGAGCAGGCGGAGTTTTCAAACCGAGCGCGTGCCCACCTGTGATACCATCCCTGCGTTTCCCTCCGGCCCCAAATCACACGAAACGGAGTTCCCAATGTTCCCACGCGAGTGCGCACCCAATCGCCGCAATTTTCTCAAGACCGCAGCCGCCTTCACGACCGGAGTTTCCGGGCTGGCGCTTCTGCCGCAGCCCGCGTTCTCGGAAGATGCCGATGTGAACATCCTTGGTCCGAAGAAAGGCTACTCGCCGCAGATCGGCACGCTGGTTTCGATGATGACGTGGATGCGCATGGTTGTCCTGATGTCGGTGAAGGGCATGTCGCAGAAAGACCTCGATTATCTTTTTGACCCGCACGCCAACACCATCGGCGCACTGCTCATGCACCTGGCCGCGACTGACCGCATCTACCAGATCAACACGTTCGAGGGAAACAATCTGAAGGAATTGCCTGCGTCTTACAAAGACAAATGGGGCATGGCCATGGAACTGGGCGAGCCGGCCCGCAAGGCCATCAAAGGGAACAGCCTCGATTTCTATGTGAACATGCTGGGAGAAGTCCGGGAGCAGACGTTTGCCGAATTTCGCAAGCGCGACGACACATGGCTCATGACGGTGGACAAAGACTGGGGTTGGGGACCGACCAACAATTACTGCAAGTGGTTTCACGTGTGCGAACACGAATCCAACCACAACGGCCAGATCAAGTTCCTGAAGAAGCGCCTGCCGGGAGCCAAGCCCGACAGCGATTGACAGCGTGGCGCTCAAAATGAGGCGAAGCCGGCGTGTCCGGCCGCTATCTGCTATCGTCCTCTTGCGGCTGCAAATTTCAGAGGGACCCCTTGAATACGAGATATTTGTTCGCGCTCCTGCTCGTGCTTTCCTCGCCAAGCCTCTCCTCCGCCCAAGTTCCCTCTGCCCAGATCGATTCCATCTTCGCTTCTCTGAGGTCCACGAATGCTCCCGGCGCGGCGGTGCTGGTTGTCCGCAAGGGGCAGCCGGTCTTTCGCCGCGGATATGGCATCACCGACTTGCGCACTCTGCGCCCGATCGACGCGGAAACAAATTTCCGCCTCGCCTCGTTCACCAAGCAGTTCACAGCCGCCAGCATCATGCTGCTGGCGCGCGACGGCAAATTACGCTACGACGACCATCTCACCGACTTTTTCCCCGAGTTCCCGGCTTACGGCATGCCGATCACGGTTCGCAACCTGCTGAACCACACCTCGGGCCTTCCCGATTACGAAGACATTCTGATGAGGCAGTATCCCGACACGCCCTCCGAAAAAGTTCCCCAGATTCTCGATGCCGGCGTGCTGCGACTGCTCGAGCAGCAGACCGCCGGCAAATTCGCACCCGGCACGAAGTGGGAGTACAGCAACTCCGGCTATGCCGTACTGGCCATCATCGTGGAAAAGGTCTCGGGCAAAAGCTTCGGCCAGTTTCTGCACGATAGAATTTTTGCTCCGCTGAAGATGAGCCAGACGCTGGCCTACGAGAAGGGCAAGAACGAAGTGCCGCACCGGGCCTATGGACACACCAAGGAAAAAGACGGCTGGCGCGAGACCGACCAGAGCCCAACCTCGGCGGTGCTGGGCGATGGAGGCATTTACTCTTCGCTCAACGACCTGGCCAAATGGGACCGCGCCCTGCGCGACCACACCCTGTTGAGCGAAGCGGAAATGGAGCCGGCGCTGACTGCGGTACAGCCCACCGCTGGCCCGGCGAAGTCGGCGGAGGGTCCGCCGGTCAGCTACGGCTTTGGCTGGTTTCTCGATCCGTACCGGGGCCACAAGCGGATGTGGCATGATGGCGAGACGATTGGGTTCCGCACCACGATCCAGCGCTTCCCCGACGACAAACTCACCGTCATCGTGCTGGCCAACCGCACCGACGTTGATCCGGAGGCGCTGGCGCTGAAGGTCGCGGATTTGTACTTGGGAGCCAAGCAGTAGCCGTAGTTTCAGTGAGGACAGCCGCCCTCGCCGCCCCGAGCGAAGTCGAAGGGGCTGTCCGCCGCGCGAAGCGCGGCAGTATCCCTGGCGGGCAGGATTACCGTCCAAAGAGAAAAATGGGACGTCGCAGGCAACATCTCTACAACAGATTTGTGCCCTATGCCGTCGGAGGCGCAGAACTCGTTGGCGGCGCGGGACTTGGCGGCGCGCCGGAGGTGGCCTCGTTCACCAGGTCTTTGAGTTCCTTGCTGGGCTTGAAGAAGGGGATCTTCTTGGCAGGTACTTCGACCCGCTCTCCGGTCTTGGGATTGCGCCCGATGCGCGGCTTGCGCTGGCGAGTTCGGAAGCTGCCAAAGCCGCGGATTTCGATCTTGTCGCCGGCGCGCAGTGAGCGCACCACGCTGTCGAAAATCGTCTCCACGATCACTTCACTGTCCTTCCGCGTAAGTTCCGCTAAACGGGAGACTTCATCAATCAAATCGGCTTTGGTCATAACGCCCCTCTTTCGCCTCAGGCTTGGGAATCACACATGGGATTCCCCGCTAGAATTCCGGCCGCACAAACCCTTGCGGCAACCGGAATCCTGCCAAACCACCTTCCATAACCTTCTCAAATTTCAGGGGTTTAATGCAAGTTACGCTCTTGGGACCGGCCCCAGGCTATGCCTGGGGACGCCAGGCTCACTTCCAGAGGTAGTAGAACCCCACCTGTTGCTCCAGCATTTTTTCCCGGCTGGGCAAGTATTGCGAAACATCGCCGAGCAGAAGGTCGAGCAGGGTTTTGCGCTCCTTCTCCGGGCGCACCAGCGTCGGTTCGCCCTTGATTCCGACTGACTTCGCCGTCTCCGCCACTGCCGTTTCGAAGTCGCCCACGCTGTCAATCAGCTTCATGGACATAGCCTGTTCGCCCGACCAGACCTTGCCGTTGGCAAACGACTTTACCTCTTCGTACTTCAAGCCCCGGCCGTCGGCCACCGCCTGTATGAACTGCGCGAACATGTTGTCAATCAGCGACTGCATGTAGGCCTGCTCGGCCGGAGTGAGATCGCGGGCCGGGTTGCCCGTGTCTTTGAATTCGCCCGTCTTGATCACGACATCTTTCAGCTTGGCCCACTTCAGCAGGTCGCCATAGTTCACCCACTGAGCAATCACACCAATAGACCCTACGATGCTACCTTGGTCGGCGTAAATCTTGTCGGAAGCCGAAGCGACGTAATACGCTCCGCTGGCCCCCACGCTTTCGATGGAAACCACGATTTTCTTCTTCTTCTCGGTGCGGATGCGCTTGACTTCGCGGTAAATCTCCTCTGACGCGGCCACGCCCCCGCCCGGCGAATTCACGTGCAGAATGATGGCCTTAATCGAAGAGTCGTCGCCGAATTTCTTCAGCTGGCCCACAACCGGCTGCGGCGAGAGAATCACGCCGTCGAGATCCACCACGCCGATGCGGTCGCCGAAGCTGGTGATCCCGCCGGTCTCGCCCCCTCCCGCGTGCAGCGTAAGGTACACGATCGAAAACACGGCCAGCACGAAGAGGAAGAAAGCTCCTCCCCCGATCAAAACCCAGAGCAGCGTGCGCGAACGTCCGTCAGCCATGGGGAAAGTTTAGCACCAAGTGAAGCTGCAAGTGGGATTGCGAGCGCTGGCGGCGCGGCGGCGAACGAGTGGGACCGTGTGGGGACGGGCGCCCTCGCCCGTCCGGTCGAGCGAAGCTCGACAGCCACTACGGGGTCACGACCTTCAGCGCTGACCCTTGCACCGCTATCTCCACTGGCGTTTGGCAGACGTATTCCCCGTCCGCGTTAACGTCGAGCGGGCGCACGGTTTCGACCCGCACCCGGCCGGTATGAAAATACTCGACTTCTTTAATCGTCAGATGGCGGCCGGCGTAGACGGTGGGAAACATGCAGCAGAGTTTGAAAGGATAAACCCCGCCGACGATGCAGACGTCGAGCAGGCCGTCATCCATTTTCGCCTGCGGAGCGATCTTCATCCCGCCGCCGTATACCGGAGCATTCGCGAATGCCGCCAGCAGGGTCGGCTGATCGCTGCGGGAGATCCAACTAACATCTGTGGGGACAGCCCCGGGGTCCCCAGCGCGCCCGGTTTCGGTGTGCTGGGGTGGAGGTGCCGCCGGCTGTCCGGCGGAGCGAAGCTCCGCGGCGCTTTCTGGCCGTGTCACGGCTTCGCGGCTCGTGAAGATCTTCATTGGGACCGGTCTGAAGCTGAAAATTGTGGGAGCCAGGCTCAGCACATAACCCCCATGCCCGCGCAGCCAGCGCGGCAACCGGTTCGCTCGCCGCGCGACTTCGCCGTCAAGGCCAACCCCCGCGACGCAGCAGAAATAACGCTTGTGTGGCGCGGGCGCTCCGCCCGCGTTTTCGACTCCGGAGATAACTCCCAGATCGATAGTGCGAACGTTGCCCGTGTCGCCGCAAAACTTCTGCCAAGCTCCGAGCGCATCGCGCACTCGGCGCAGTCCAAGCGCGCGGGCAAAGTCATTTCCGCTGCCCGCCGGCACCACCAATACCGGCAGGCCAATCCTGACCAGTTGCCCCAAATGGCGATGAATGGTCCCATCGCCGCCGAATACCACGATCACGTCGGCCTGATCGTGTGAGGCGGGCATGCCCATCCGCCATTCGATACTATTGGCGCCCTGCGTCTTGTCCGGCTGAAAGGGCTTCAGGTCTTTTTGAGAACATCCCAGCCCGAGGATGGCCGCCGCGCGCATGTGCGGGGATGAGGTTAGCAGAATTCGTCGCAGCGGACAGCTTTGAGTTTATGTAAGGAACAGCCTTTGATTATGTAGGGACAGCCGCCCCCGGCTGTCCGGCGGAGCGAAGCTCCGCTGCTGCTCGGCAGATGCTCACGTGTTCGCAGCCAACGCGAACGGGTTCACAAACGGCTTCTTCCACAACCACGGATAATCAGTCCAAGTCCTCGCCAGTCCCCGCCGTACCGGGTTCTCCAACAGGTATTGGACCTTCGCATCCAGGCTCTCGGAAGTCCTCAGCACGTGATCGAACGACTCAGCCTGCCAAACCCGCCCCTTGCGGCGAAGCGCCTGGTTAACCTTGTGAGCAGAAGCGCCTTTCACCGCGTCCATGATCTCGGCCAAGGAATAGATTTCCATTGCCTGCGTGTTCACCAAAGGAGTGAAGATCAAATGCACGTGATCCGGCATCACGACGGCAACCCGCAGGTCGAACTTCTTTCCGTTGTCATGGAGACAGCATTCCAACACGATCGAACGCGCAGGCTCAGGCAGGATCCAGCGGTGATCAGTGCAGAATGTCACGAAGTGCTGGCGGTAGTCGCATTGGAGATGCGGGAGCTGTCTGCGATAGAAAGCCTGAGGCATGACTGACTTATGTGGGGACAGCCGCCCCCGGCTGTCCGGCGGAGCGAAGCTCCGCAGTCTCTTATGCTAGAGCAGGCTGCTTGCGATGTTCAGCTTTTTCGATATTGCTGGTGAGTGGCAATTCCAACTTGGGAATCGTGCCAGCAGGGAAGCCAGGCGAGAGCTCGCCCGGACAGCCGAGGGCGGCTGTCCCTACATGTTCATCGCCGCTTGCCGCCGCTTGGACTTACACGATCATCACCCTTTTCATCGACCTTCCCGCTCGGACAACGAGCGGACGTGCAGGGCTGGGCACGGCGAGTTTTGGTTTTTCGACAAGTTCTCGCTCGATCTCAACGGCTCTCTGCTTCACCTTCCTGCTGCCGTCAGATGCCGAGTCGGCGAGTCCCGCCTCGGCAAGCAACTTATCAACGCGCACAAGGATCGCTACCGGGCGCAAACGATCTTCGCTAAGAACGTGCACATCGGGCGGAGGATTCTGTATTCCAATAGACTCGCCGAACCCGACGTAAATCTTTGAAATCGGAACGGTGACGTGTTCGAGGACTTCGGGGATCTGATCCTTCTGAAACTGCTTCGCCCAATCTTCCGCAGCTTTCGCGGCCGCCTCCACGGAATGAAAATCCGCCACGATCTTCCCCGCCAGAGCTTTCTTCGCCTGCATCGGGTGCGTCCCGCGCTTCATCTTCTCGATCTCCGCGACCTGCACGTCCGTCAGCAGCTCATAGTAGCGCCACATCATTTCGTCTGAGATGCTCATGATCTTGCCGTACATCTCCAGCGGCGGCTCGTGGATGCCGATGGCGTTGCCCAGCGACTTCGACATTTTCTGCACGCCGTCCAGGCCTTCAAGAATCGGCGTGGTCAGCACCACCTGCGATTCCTGGCCATAAGCGCGCTGCATTTCGCGTCCCACGAGCAGATTAAATTTTTGATCCGTGCCGCCGAGTTCGACATCGGCTTCGAGCGCGACCGAGTCGTATCCCTGTACCAGCGGATACAGCAGTTCGTGCACCGAGATCGGTTTCTCTTCCTGAAAACGTTTGTGGAAGTCCTCGCGCTCGAGCAGTTGCGAGACCGTGTACTTCGCCGCCAGCCGCACGAACTCGTCGGAGGTGAACTGGCCAAACCAGCGCCGGTTGAAGTCAATCACCGTTTTCTTAGGATCCAGAATCTTGAAAACCTGCGCTTTATACGTCTCCGCATTCTGCTCGATCTGCTCGCGGCTCAGCGGCGGGCGCGTGGCCGAGCGGCCCGTGGGGTCGCCGATCATCCCCGTGAAATCACCGATCAGGAAAATCGCGGTGTGGCCGAGATCCTGAAAATGCTTCAGCTTGCGCAGCACAACCGTGTGGCCCAGATGCAGGTCGGGCGCGGTCGGGTCCATGCCCAGCTTGACCCGCAGCGGCTTGCCCGTGGCGCGCGATTTTTCCAGCTTGGCGCGCAGATCGGCTTCGCGAATAATCTCCGCCGCGCCCTTCTTCAGATATGTGAGTTGTTCGTCTACGGAAGCGAAGGTTGTCATGAGAAAGGACATTATAAGGAATGCAGAGGTAAGAAGTCAGAATGCAGAAGTCAGAATGCAGAAGTCGGAATGCAGAAGTCGGAATGCAGAAGTAAGAATACGGAACTTAACGGCAGGAACCGTCCGAAAACAGCAAGCACAAGCTTTTACGAGGCAATCCGTTTCGCTGTGCAAATCGAACTTACGAAAATCGCGGTGAGTTCACGGGCCTCTTGGGTGAGGGGAGTCAACTTCTGAGCGCTTAGGATGCCGGACTCTTGCATGAGTTCCAGCCAAAACACGGTTTCGTCCGCCTCCTCAAGCACGATGCCGAGCTTCGCTACGAATTCAGCCCTCGAACGTGCGCGACAAGCCGCGCGATAGTTGGCGCCAATGGATGTGCCGGAGCGAAGAAGCTGCTTTCCAATCGTCCGAGCCTCCTCGCGAGGAGGAAGCGCTCGGTACAAACGCACCACCCGCAGCGCGAATTCCTTCGTTCGGAGTTTCAGATCCCCGCCCTGCTCCATCCTCGCATCATCGGCGTGAACTACCAAACAAAGCTGTGATAGACGTCACAATTTGCTCCACTTGCCTGTGATTATTGCCCTCGACCCGACTCTTACTTCTGCATTCTGACTTCTGACTTTTGACTTGCAACCAGTCGTCGCCCGGCGATGATGAACTCTCCGCTCAGCACAATCCTGATCGCTTCCGTGTACGCAATGTGTTCTTGCTCAAGAATCCGCGCCGCCAGCGTGTGTTCATCGTCGGTATCGAGTACGGGCACGGCTTTTTGCACGATGATCGCCCCGTGATCCAACTCCTCATCCACGAAATGCACGGTGCACCCGGAAACCTTCACGCCATAGGCGAAGGCCTGCTCCTGCGCTTCGAGGCCGGGAAACGCCGGCAACAGAGACGGATGAATGTTTAGAATACGGTGCGGAAACTGCTGCACGAACCACGGCGAAAGCAGCCGCATGTATCCCGCCAGGCAGAGCAGGTCCACCTTGTTCTGTTTCAGGGCGGCGACGACTTCGCGGTCATGTTCCTCGCGCGGCTTGCCTTTCGACGGAATCACCAGCGCATTGAGTCCGCGCTCCTGGGCGATCGCGATCCCGGGCGCGTCGGCCTGGTTCGAAATGACGGCTGCAATGCGCGCGTCCGGAATACGGCCCGCGTCAACACTGTCAGCGATGGCAACGAAATTCGAGCCGCGCCCGGAAAGAAGAATGCCAAGGGATTTCATGGGAGCTTTCAGTGGTCAGCTCTCAGCTTTCAACCAAACCATCATAATTCACCACGGAGACACGGAGAAAGACTGGAAAGGGAGATACTCTGACGCGGCAGCCGCCGCGCGAAACGGAGAACACCGAACCTCAGTCGGCATTAGTCAGTCGTCGTTCTAAAGATCAAGAACCAGGGCCTCTCTGTGTCTCCGCGCCTGCGTGGTGGATGCTCCCCTAGCTGTATGTAACCTTGCGCTCGCCCTTGACGATCCGGCCGATGGTATAGGCTTTCTCGCCCACGCGCTCCAGCACAGTCTGGGCCTTCTTGAATTTCGCCGACGGAACCACCAGCAGCATGCCCATACCCATGTTGAACGTGCGCAGCATCTCGTCCTGGGGCACGTTTCCCAGTTGCTGCAAGTGCTCGAAGATCGGAAGCACCGGCCATGATCCCAGTTCAATCACCGCCGCTGTCCCGCGAGGCAGCACGCGCGGCAGGTTTTCCGTGATGCCACCGCCGGTAATGTGCGCCAGCGCCGACACGCACTGGGCATCAATCAGTTTTTTCAGGATCGGCCAATAGCTCTTGTGGGTGCGCATCAGTTCGTTGCCGACCTTGTTCTTGACTTCGTTGACATACGTCTCGGGCGAATATCGCGCAACTTCAAAAAGCAGCTTGCGCGCCAGCGAATATCCGTTCGTGTGCAACCCATTCGAGGGCAGACCCAGAATGATGTCGCCAATCTGCACATCTTTGCCCGTGATAATGCGTTCCCGCTCCACCACGCCCACGATGAAGCCCGCCAGATCGTATTCTCCATCCGGATAAAATCCCGGCATCTCGGCCGTCTCGCCGCCGATCAGAGCACAGCCATTGTGCTTGCAGGCATCAGCAATCCCTTCGACCACCTTTTCAGCGACCGCCGGATCGAGCTGCCCAGTGGCCAGATAATCCATGAAAAACAGCGGCGCCGCGCCCTGCACTGCAATGTCGTTCACGCAGTGATTGACCAGGTCGGCTCCCACCGTTGAGTGCAGGCCCATCTCAAACGCGACCTTCAGCTTGGTACCGACTCCATCCACACTCGACACCAGCACGGGATCGCTGTATTTCGTCTTATCGACCGCGAACAGCCCTCCAAATCCGCCAATCTCACTCAGTACGCCCCGGGTGAACGTCTTGTGGGCAAGGTACTTGATGCGCTGCTTGGTGCGGTTGGTGCGGCTGATGTCCACACCGGCGTCGGCGTAGGTGATGGGCGTGGGGCTGGGCGTAGGAGTCTTGGCCACAGATTTTCTTCCGTGAGGGCTCGTAATCCTGCGCGGGCTCAGATCCGCGTGCCGAAGCAACAAACGTTGCTAAGGCCGCTCATTGTAGCACGTTCACAGCTAGTTCTTCGGAGGGTTCACTCTAGGTTTTGGATCTCCAACAGGAGGCGGTACACGTCATCCGCTTCCGCGGGCGCGCGCGCCCGTTCGTCGCTGCGGGCACGGACTAGTGGGAGATGAAGTCCGAGAAAAAGTAGGCCAGAACCCCGAACAGCGCTAGGCCACAAATGCCGTAGCAGGTGAGAACCCACGCTCCGCGGCCTTCATGTTGCCTGGTAGTGGAAGTAGAGGACTGCTCAGCAGGAGAGACGACAGGGGCCCGATCTTCCATGCAAAACCTCCCGACGGAAAGATCGTGGCGCAGCACGTTATGCGTCACGCTTGCCTCGCGCTCCGGGCGGGGCAAGACTATCGAGAAACAATTTTATCTCGGATAGCCGCCGTTGCCAGGGAAAAATGTGATTATAATCACAATACTAATACGATATTATATTTTCATATTATGATAATTCGTGTTCTTGGGCGTCAACAGATTTGCCGCCTCGATTGCCCTTTGCCTGAGAGCCTGCGCCGTTTCCATCCGGGAGTCCCTGCTTTTGTGGCATCGGCCTGCAACCTACTGACACTCAGGGCGCAACACCTGCCGCCTGGCGACATGGGATAATGAAAAAAAGGATCCCCGTGCCACCTATGCGTGTTTGCTTCCTTGCTCTTTCTTTGTGTCTGCTGGCGGCAGGCGCCCCGGCCCAGCAGTCCAGCCAGACCTCGCCATCTTCTGTTGCTCCGGCCAGCGGTTCCAGCGCGACCACCCGTTCCGGCAAGCCCGACGAGAAACCCGCCGCGGCCGCTGAAAAACCGGCGGACTCCGCCAAGCCCGCCGACAAGAGCCACGACTATTCGGAGGAGTCCTTCGTCGTCGAGCAGATGCACTCACGCTACCGCTTTGAGGCCGACGGCACCGGCCGCAAAGAAGTCACCGCCCGCGTCCGCGTGCAAAGCGAGGCCGGGGTGCAGCAGTGGGGACAACTGCAAGTCGGCTATAACTCGGCTAACGAGCGCGTCGAGATTCCCTATGTGCGGGTGCTCAAGCAGGATGGCAGTGTAGTCAAAGCGGGCGACGATGCCGTGCAGGACCTGAGCGCGCCCATCGAGCACGAAGCCCCGGTATACACCGATTACCGCCAGAAGCACATCACCGTGCCCGGCCTGCGTCCGGGTGAAGTCCTCGAATACGACCTGGTGACCGTGATTCATACGCCGCTCGCCCCAGGGCAATTCTGGACGGAGTACGAGTTCGACAAGTCCAGCATTGTTCTGGACGAAACTGTTGATGTAGATCTCCCCGCCGCCCGCCCGCTTAAAGTCAAAAGCAAGCCGGGGATGGATCCCAAGATCACTGAGGAGAACGGCCGCCGCGTTTATCACTGGTCCAGCTCTCACCTGGAGCGCGAGGACGACGAGAAAGCCAAAGACAAGGACAAAGACAAAAAGAAGAAACATCGTCCCGACGAAGACCGGCCCGATGTTCAGATTACGACGTTTGAAACCTGGGAGCAGATCGGCCGCTGGTACGCCAGCCTGGAGAAAGACCGCCGCGTGCCCTCGCCCGAAGTCCGCGCCAAGGCGGAAGAGTTGACCAAGGGCCTCACTACCGATCTCGACAAAACCGAGGCCCTCTACGATTTCGTCGCCAGGAACTTCCGTTACGTCAGCCTTTCGCTGGGAGTCGGCCGCTACCAGCCGCACGCTGCCGCCGACGTCCTCCAAAACCAGTACGGGGATTGCAAGGACAAGCACACGCTGCTGGCCTCGCTGCTTCAGGCCGAAGGCCTTTATGCCTCGTCCGTGCTGATTAATTCCAGCCGCAAACTTGATCCCGATGTTCCTTCGCCCTCGCAATTCGACCATGTCATCACCATGCTGTCTCTCGACCATAAGGGCGACAAGGAAGAAGTCTGGATGGACACCACCAGCGAGGTGGCTCCCTTCCGCCTGCTGGCCTTTACCCTGCGCAACAAGCAGGCGCTCGTGATTCCACCGGCGGACCCGGCTTCCGCCGTGGCCCCTCATCTCGAAGAGACCCCAGCCGATACTCCCATGCCTGACACCGAGGCATCGGAAATTGACGGCAAGGTCAACGACCTGGGCAAACTCGAAGCCCACGTGCACTACGAGTTCCGCGGCGACGAGGAACTCATGCTGCGCTCGGTTTTCCGCCGCGTGCCGCAGGCCAACTGGCAGCGTGTGGTCGAGAACATCAACGCCGGCCTTGGCGGCGACGTTACCAACCTTAAGGTCAGCGATCCGTCAGCCACGCGCGAGCCGTTCACGCTCTCTTATGACGTTTCCAAGGTGAATTTTCTCGACTGGTCGAAGAAGAAAACAGAAATCGGCTTACCCCTGGTGCAGTTCAGCCTGCCCGATGCGGACGACGACGACGACACTGATGCCGATGCCGAACCTCTGAAGCTCGGCCCCAGAGCCGAGTATTCCTACAAGATCCGGCTGGAGCTTCCTGCCAAGTACACTGCACACGTTCCCCTCGCTTTTTCTCTGAAGCGCGACTACGCCGAATATGAAGCGACCTACAAGGCCGAAGGCGGAGTCTTCACGGCGGGCCGCAAGCTTACACTTCACCAGTCTGAACTACCTGCGACTCGCACTGCGGACTACCTGTCCTTCCGACGCGCCGTCGGCGCAGATCTGCAGCAGCAACTGTCGGTCGAAAGCTCGGTGGCGGGAGCGCCAGTTCCTCCGCCCGACATGAAAGCCGACGACCTTGTAGACAGCGCACGTGCCGCCTCGGACAGCGGCAACTTCCCAGTCGCTTTGGCGCTGCTGAAACGGGCAACTGAAGTCGACCCCAAGAACAAGTACGCCTGGAACAACCTTGGTCTCATCTATCTCGCGATGCGCGAGAACGAGCAGGCCATCGCCGCCTTCCAGAAACAGCTTGAGGTCAATCCTTACGACGAGTATGCCTGGAACAATCTGGGCCGCGTCTATTGGAGCGAGCGCAACTACGACGAGGCCGTCAAGGCGTTCAACAAGCAATTGGAGAATAATCCGCTCGACAAATCTTCCCACGCCAACCTGGGTGTGATGTATGCCGAGTGGCACAAGTACGACTTGGCTGTGCCGGAACTGGAGAAGGCTGCGGCCCTCACTCCCGATAACGCTGAATGGCAGGTGAGCCTGGGCGACGCCTATTTGAATCTCGGCCAGGACGACAAAGCGCTGGCCACATTCGATCATGCCGTCGAACTCTCCGCTACGCCGCTGGTCTGGAACAACATCGCCTATCAACTGTCGCTCAAGAAGTCCCACCTCGATCGTGCCCAGCAGTACGCCGAGTCTGCCGTGTCAGCGACCGCTGCAGCCTTGCGTAACATTTCCCTTGACCGCCTTACGCAGCAGGAACTACCTCTCGTGTCGTCGCTGGTCGCTTATTGGGACACGCTGGGTTGGGTGCACTTCGCCAATGGCGACCTCACCACGGCGCAAAAATATGTCGCTGCTGCCTGGGACCTTGGCCACCACGGCGAAGTCGGCGACCATCTCGGTCAGATCTATGAGAAGCGCGGCGAGAAAGATCTTGCCTTGCGCACCTACGCCCTGTCCATGAGCGGTCTGCGTCCTATCCCCGAAACCCGCGGCCGGCTCGCCTCGCTTGCTGGAGGAGACGCCAAAGCCGATGCCGCCGTCGCCCGCTACAAAGACGAATTGCAGCATCTCTCGACCATTGACCTGGGCAAAGCCACGCAAACCGGCAATGCCGACTTCTTCATCCTGCTCAGCGGAGGCGCGGGCTCGGCCGCCAGCGTCACTGCCGTGAAGTTCGTCAGCGGAGATGAAAAGCTGAAGGGCTACACCGACGCGCTTCGCACCGCCGACTACCACCTGACCTTCCCCGACGGCACACCGCTGAAAGTCCTGCGCCGCGGCACGCTGTCCTGTTCCGTGTCTACCGGCAAATGCGAGTTCTCCCTGATGCTGCCGGATGACGTGCGCACGGTGGACTGAAAAGTCTGATGTGGGGACAGCCCTCCCAGAGCCTGCCCTGAGCGAAGTCGAAGGGGCTGTCCGGCCGAGCGAAAACAACCATGTGGGGACAGCCGCCCTCGGCTGTCCGGCCGGGCAAAGCCCGGCCCGCGCGGCCCTTCAGAGCCTGCCCTGAGCGCGGTCGAAGGGGCCGCGCGGCTTTTTCACAGAGATGGGCACCTCCGCCTGTGCCACGCCGTTGCCTGCTCATACGCATGCGCCAGCCGCAACACCAGATCCTCCCGCCAATGCGGTCCCGCGATCTGCAATCCGATGGGCAGCCCACCCTGCGTGAACCCGCAGGGAACTGAAATCGCCGGCAATCCCCACACATTAAAGGGACGCGTATTGCGCAGCAGCTTCAACTCCGCCGGACGCAAGGCATCCGGATTCGTCTTCAAGTCGTCAATTAACGGTGCCGGAATGGGCGTGGTTGGAGTTACCAGCACGTCCACGTCCGCGAAAATTGCGCTGATGTTTCGCCGTGCTTCCTCCAACTCACGTCGCCGCTGAGTAATCTCCGCTGGCGAAACATTTTCTCCGCTGCGGATCCGGCGCAGCGTTTCCGGCTGGTAAGACTCCGGGTTCCTGGCGACGTTCTCCGCGTGATAGGCGTAGGACTCTGCCGCCTGCAGCGTGCGGTCGGTGGGCACATTCAGTTGCACCTCTTTAACCTCCGCAACCAGAGTCTCAATTCCCCGCAGTGCATGTTCCATCGCCGATGCCACTTCTGGATCAAGTTCGTCGTAGAAATAGGCCCGCGGCACTCCCACGCGCAATCCTTGCGCTCCCTCGCCCAGAACGCCGGCCCAGTCTGCCACAGGAACATCCGCGGATGTGCCGTCATCCGCATCGTATCCCGCGATCACTTGCAGCACGATCGCGGCATCCGCCACGTTCTTTGCCAAAGGGCCAACATGATCCAGCGACAGCGACAGCGGGATCACCCCGCGGCTCGACACTCGTCCGTAACTCGGCTTCAGTCCCACGCAGCCGCACAGTGCGGCAGGCTCGCGAATCGAGCCAGCCGTGTCCGTCCCAATCGCGGCGCAAGCCAAGCCCGCAACCACCGCAGCCGCTGATCCTCCCGATGATCCTCCCGCAATCCGGCCAACCTCCCACGGATTGTGAACGTCGCCGAAGTAACTGACCAGCGAACTGCCGCCGTAGGCAAACTCGTGCAGATTGTTCTTCCCGAGGATTACGGCGCCCGCCTGCCGCAAGCGCCGCACGACTTCCGCATCGTGCGCCGGGATCCGATCTTTATATAGCGCGCTGGCCGCCGTCGTTCGCACGCCTGCCGTGTCAATCAGGTCCTTCAGGGCCACAGGAATGCCGTGAAGCGGCCCGCGCCACTCGCCCTTAGCTATCGCAATTTCGGCAGCACGTGCTTCAGCCAGAGCAGACTCGGCCGTCACGGTGACGAACGCATTGAGTACGGGGTTCAGCTTTTCGATTCGCTCAAGGCATGCCTCTGTAATCTCAACCGGAGAAATCTCTCTTCGGCGCAACCGCTGCGCAAGTTCAGATATTGTGAGGCTGGGCATCAAGGCGAGCCTATTGTAAAGGTTGGGCGCACGTTCTCTGTGCCCTCCGTGGTCTCGGAAGCTCGTGTAGGGGCGGACGCCCCCGTCCGCCCAGCCGGGCGAAAACAACCTTGTGGGGACAGCCGTCCCCGTCCGCCCGGCGGAGCGAAGCTCCGCAGCGCTGGAATCGCTATAATGAGCGAAGTTCGTTTTCATGGGGGCTCCGGACAAATCATGGCAGAAATGACGATCGCTCCGGTTGCGACGCATGGTTTCTTTGTGGACGGCCGCTGGATGGAGAACGGCGACGCGGTCGAGATCCGCGCCCCCTACGACGGGACCCTGATCGCCCGCGTCATCGAGGGGCGCCGCGAGCACGCCGAAGCGGCCATCGCCGCCGCGGTCAAGGCTTTCGGAACCACGCGCCGCCTCCCTGCCTTCGAGCGCCAGCGTGTTCTCCGGCAGATTGCCGCCGCCATCGCGGAGCGCAAAGAGGAATTTTCGCGCACCCTTGCTCAGGAGGCCGGCAAGCCTCTCAAAGGCGCGCGTACGGAAGTGGAGCGCGCGGTATTCACCTTCAACATCGCCGCCGAAGAGAGCACGCGCATTTACGGCGAATTCCTTCCCCTCGACTGGCAGGAGTTCACCGCCGGACGCTGGGGTATCGTGCGCCGTTTCCCTCTCGGTCCCATCGCAGGCATCACGCCGTTCAATTTTCCGCTCAATCTCGTGGCTCACAAAGTCGCACCCGCGATCGCCGCCGGCTGTCCGATGATCCTCAAGCCCGCGCCTCAGACGCCGCTCTGCTCGCTGCTGTTGGCCGAATGTGTGCAACAGGCTGGCTGGCCCGACGGCGGACTCAACGTGCTGCCCCTCTCCAATGAAGACGCCGGCTTGCTCGTGACCGACGACCGTATCAAGCTCATCAGCTTCACCGGCAGCGTGCCCGTCGGCTGGGACATCAAACGCCGCGCCGGAAAAAAGAAGGTGATCCTCGAATTGGGCGGCAACGCCGCCGTCATCGTGCACGATGACGCTGACCTCGCATATGCCGCCGACCGCTGCATCACCGGCGGTTTTGCCTACGCCGGTCAGACCTGCATCTCGGTGCAGCGCATTCTGGTCGAGCACTCGGTCTACGGGCGATTCGTCGATCTTTTGGTCGAAGGCGTGAAAAAGCTGAAAATCGGCGATCCTCTCGATGAATCCACTGACGTCGGCCCGCTCATCCGCGAGAGCGATGCCGCGCGCACGATCGTTTGGATCGAAGAGGCGGTCCGCGCTGGTGCACGCTTGCTCTGCGGTGGCGGGCGCGACCATCTCATCGTCGAGCCCACCGTCCTGACCGGCACCAAGCCCGACATGAAAGTGAACTGCCAGGAAATCTTTGGCCCGGTGGTGACGGTCGAGCCTTACAAGAACTTCGACCAGGCCCTGCGCCAGGTCAACAACTCCGCCTTCGGCATGCAGGCCGGCGTCTTTACCCGCGATGCCAAGCTGCTGTTCCAGGCTTACGAAGAACTCGAGGTCGGCGGTGTCATTGCCGGCGACGTCCCCTCGTTCCGTGTCGATCACATGCCCTACGGCGGCGTGAAGGATTCCGGCCTTGGCCGCGAAGGTTTGCGCTATGCCATCGAAGAGATGACCGAGCCCAAGCTGCTGGTGATGAATCTGCGATAGCCGTGGCGTCTCCAGGAAATGTCCCAATTTGCCTTTTTTCACCACGGAGTCACAGAGTCACGGAGAAAACCTTAAACCTGGAAAAACCAGAGAGGGAAGGGGTTGCCTAGCAGTTGGGTTTCTCTGTGTCTCCGTGACTCCATGGTGAAAAGCTGAATTAGGACGCTACGCGCCCCACGTTGCAAAACTCAACAAGTTTCTAGTAATGTTACCTTTTAGCTTTTCCTGCGCGATCCCGAAGGCCGCGCGACAGACTTCCACGAAATTATTTATAATCTTTTTTTCATACCCGACATCGGAAGCCCGTGGGTGGTTTTCGTTTCACCGCTCTAATTGAACTTCAAGAAATAACACTGGACGATCCGCCGGGTCTCCTCAGCCGGATTTCGTAAAAAGGGAATGTCGCAGATCTTTCATCGCAGTACGAATACTCTGTCTCGGGCCACGATCTTTGGCGCGGTATTCGTGGTCGCGGCGCTGGCTTGGGTCGCGATGGAGGTTCAGCGCTCGCCCTACATTACCTATGCGGGCGTTCGCAAGCCGCAGCCGGTGCCGTTCAGCCATCAGCACCACGTCACCGGACTCGGCGTTGATTGCCGTTACTGCCACACCTCGGTCGAGACTTCGAGCTTCGCCGGCATTCCCCCGACTAAGACCTGCATGAACTGCCACTCGCAGATATGGACCAACGCCCAGCTGCTGGAGCCGGTGCGCGCCAGCTACAAGTCGGGAGAGTCGATCGAGTGGACCCGGGTCAATCAGCTTCCCGACTTCGTGTACTTCAATCACAGCATTCATATCAACAAAGGAGTTGGCTGCAACACCTGTCACGGCCCAGTGGACCAGATGCCGCTCATGTACCAGCAGGAATCGTTGCAGATGGAATGGTGCCTGGGCTGCCACCGCGCGCCAGAAAAGAATCTGCGCCCGCGCGATCAGGTGTTCAACATGCGTTACCAGCAGCCCACGAGCGCGAACCCCGTGCTGATGGACGGCCACAGCTACGCCGATCAGATCGACCTGGGTACGGACCTGGTGAAGAAATATAACGTGCGCAGCGTGAAGGACATTACGACGTGCAGCACGTGCCATAGATGAACGAATTCAGAAGTAAGAAGTCAGAAGGCAGACGTAGAGCGGGGCCTTCGGGTGGCGCAGGCCTTCAGGCCTGCGATATGAATAGCGATTGAGATGGGGCTTTAGCCCCTGAGGTACCTCGGCGGCTGAAGCCGCTGGTTGGATGACGGGTGCTGATCGCAGCGCTGAAGCGCTGCGCCACCCAAAGACTTTGCGGTACAGATTTCGCGATGAAGATGGACGACAAAAACAACGGCGGGCTGATTCAGATCAAGAAACGCGAAGACGTTTGCCCCGGCAAGAAGAACACGCTAGATCTGAACTCCGTCCGCGAAAAGATCGACGACGCCGCGGCCCACGACGCCGCCCAACAAACCGGTCCCGAATACTGGCGCTCGCTCGAAGAACTCGCCGGGAGCAAAGAATTTCAGGAAGCTCTGCACCGCGAATTCCCCAAGGGCGCATCGGAATGGCTCGATTCCGTTTCCCGCCGCGGATTCCTGAAAGTCATGGGCGCGTCACTCGGCCTCGCCGGCATGACCGGATGCGTCAAGCTTCCGCTTGAGCCGATCATCCCTTACGTTCGCCAGCCCGAAAACGTCGTCCCCGGCCGCCCCATGTATTACGCAACGGCGGTCACGCTCGGCGGATACGCCAGTCCGGTCCTGGTCGAAAGCCATCTCGGCCGCCCGACAAAGATCGAAGGCAACGATCTGCATCCTGCGTCGCTCGGTGGCACCGACATCTTCACGCAGGCCTCAATCCTCGGCCTCTACGATCCCGACCGCTCGCAGAGCGTCGTGTCGCTGGGCGATCAGCGCTCCTGGCAGTCATTCCTCGGCGCCATCCGGGGCCCGCTCAGCGCTCAGAAAGCTCTCAAAGGCGCGGGCATCCGCATTCTCACGACAACGATCACTTCACCCACTCTCGCCGACCAGTTGCGCAATTGCCTGAAGATCTATCCGCAGGCCAAGTGGCACGTCTACGAGCCGGTCAATCGCGACAACGTGCTCGAAGGCGCGAAGATGGCTTTCGGCCAGCCCGTCGAGACGCGCTACGATTTTTCGAAAGCCGACGTAATCGTCTCGCTCGACGCCGACTTCCTCTACGCCGGATTCCCTGGCAACACGAAATACATCCGCGACTTCGCCAGCCGCCGCAATCCCGACAGCGGCAACATGAACCGCCTGTACGTCATCGAGAGCACGCCGAGTTCAACCGGCGCGAAGGCGGATCATCGGCTACCGATGAGCGCTTCCGAAGTTCATTCGTTCATGCACCGTTGGGGCTATGAAGGCACCCGGATGTACTACGATTGGATTGCTCAGGATCTCAGCACGCACGGTGGTTCGAGCATTGTCATAGTAGGTGACCATCAACCGCCCGCCCTTCACGCGATTGCCCACGAGCACAATCAAGCATCCGGCAACGTCGGCAAGACCGTTTTTTACACTGATCCGGTCAACGCGAATCCTGTTAACCAGACCGAATCAATTAAAGAGCTCGCCGCCGACATCCAGGCTGGAAAAGTCGATCTGCTGATTATCCTCGGAGGCAACCCCGCCTACGACGCGCCCGCTGACCTCAATTTCGCCGAACTATTAAAGAGCAACAAAGTTCCACTGCGCGTTCATCACGGTCTCTATCAAAATGAAACTGCCGAACTCTGCCAGTGGCACGTCAGTGCGGCCCATGATCTCGAAGCCTGGGGCGATGCCCGCGCCTACGACGGTACGGCCAGCATCATTCAGCCGCTGATCGCTCCTCTTTATAACGGTAAGAGTCCGCTCGAATTTGTCGCGCTGCTCAACGGTCAATCCGACGCAACTGGATACGATCTCGTTCGCGCCTATTGGTCAAAGTTGATTACGCCCGTTTGTGCGGGTTATGGCTGCAAAACGTTTGAAGAGGTTTGGCGCAAATCACTGCATGATGGATGGATCGAAGGCACAGCCTTCCAGACAAAATCCATCACTGCTAGATCCGCAGCTTCCGTCCCTGCATCCGGACCGCAGGCTGCTGGTTCCAACGCCGTCGAGCTCAACTTCCGCCGCGATCCCACCATCTACGACGGACAATTCTCCAACAACGGCTGGCTGCAGGAGCTGCCCAAGCCGATGACCAAGCTCACCTGGGACAACGCCGTGCTCATCGGCCCGAAGATGGCGGAGCGGTTGGGCATCAAGACCGAAGACGTGGTTGAACTCGAACTCAACGGCAAGAAAATCACCGGTCCCGTCTGGATTCAAGCCGGGCACCCGGACAATTCCGTCACCGTCACGCTCGGCTACGGACGCACCCGCGCCGGCCGCGTCGGGACCGCGCAAGGTTTCAACGCCTACGCCCTCCGCACTACCGGTGCCCCCTGGATCGCCACCGGCCTGCAAATCCGCAAGACCGGCGACACGTACAAGCTTGCCTCGACCCAAGGCTACCAGTCGATGGACACGCCCGACGGCGCCCATCGCCCCCTGGTCCGCGAAACCACGCTCGAGGAATATCGCAAAGAACCGAACTTCGCGAAGGAAGAAGAAGTACCGAAGGAACTCACGCTCTACACGCCCTATCCCTACGACAAAGAAGACTACACCTGGGGCATGTCGATCGACCTCAACTCCTGCGTAGGGTGCAACAACTGCATGTTGGCCTGCCAGTCAGAGAACAACATCGCCGTCGTTGGCAAGGAGCAGACCGTGATCGGCCGCCACATGCACTGGATCCGCGTTGACGCCTACTATCAGGGCGACCGCGACAATCCCAAAGCGTTCTTTCAGCCCGTGCCCTGCATGCAGTGCGAAAACGCGCCCTGCGAACTAGTCTGCCCCGTCGGCGCAACGAACCACTCGACCGAAGGCCTGAACGACATGGTCTATAACCGCTGCGTGGGCACGCGCTACTGCTCGAACAACTGTCCGTACAAAGTGCGCCGCTTCAACTTCCTGCTCTTCCAGGACTGGGACACGCCCCAGTACAAAATGATGCGCAATCCCGACGTCAGCGTGCGCAGCCGCGGCGTCATGGAAAAGTGCACGTACTGCGTGCAGCGCATTAACGAGCGCCGCATCGATGCCGAACGCGAAGATCGCAAGATCAACGATCCGGCGCACGAAAACGAGTTGCAGACCGCCTGCCAGCAGTCCTGTCCGGCGGACGCAATCGTCTTCGGCAACATCAACGATCCCAACAGCAAAGTTTCAAAATTAAGATCGCAGGCCCGCAATTACAGCCTGCTGGGCGAACTGAATACCCGCCCGCGCACCACGTACCTGGCGGAAGTTCGCAACCCGAATCCGGAGTTGGGAGGATGACAATTCGCCGGGGCTGAAGCCCACGTCCTTTACATGGCTGACGCGGCGCTGAAGCGCCGCTCTTCCACGGTGATGGAAAGCGCGGTGGAGACTGAGATCCTTCGCTACGCCTGAAGAACGGCTTCGCTCAGGATGACAAGACCTTGGGATGACGGGATAGAGATTAAGTAATGGCAGAGCAATACAAAACCACGATCGACGCCGACCGCGCCCCGGTCATTGAACCGGGCCATACCTTCGGCACGGTCACGGAAAAGATCAGCGCCATTGTTCTGACCCGTCCCGCCTCGAACGGCTGGTTCGCCGGCTTCGGCGTCGCCTTCATGCTCACCATGATGATGCTGTACGCCATCGGATATTTATTCCTGAAGGGTATCGGCATCTGGGGCGTGACCATCCCCATTGGCTGGGGCTTCGCCATCGTCAACTTCGTGTGGTGGATCGGCATCGGCCACGCCGGCACTCTGATTTCCGCCATCCTCCTGCTGCTCCGCCAGTCGTGGCGCAATTCCATCAACCGTTTTGCTGAGGCCATGACGCTGTTCGCCGTCGCCTGCGCCGGAATCTTTCCCGCCATTCACGTCGGCCGTCCCTGGCTCGCGTATTGGCTCTTCCCGATTCCCAACACCATGGGCGTGTGGCCGCAATTTCGCAGCCCGCTGATGTGGGACGTCTTTGCGGTCTCGACCTATGCCACGATCTCCGCCTTGTTCTGGTTCATCGGCCTCATCCCCGATCTCGCGACCCTGCGCGACCGCACGGAAAATCGCTGGCTGAAGATTGTTTACGGCATACTCTCTTTTGGCTGGCGCGGATCGGCCCGCCACTGGCACCGCTACGAAACCGCGTATCTGCTCCTCGCGGGCCTGGCCACGCCGCTCGTCCTGTCGGTTCACACGGTCGTAAGCTTTGACTTCGCCGTCGGCATCGTCCCCGGATGGCACACCACCATCTTCCCGCCTTATTTTGTCGCCGGTGCCATCTACTCCGGCTTTGCCATGGTGCTGATGCTCGCCATTCCCATCCGCAAAATTTACGGCCTGGAAGATTTCATCACTGAGCGCCATCTGCAGAACTCGGCCAAGGTCATGCTTGCGACCGGCCTGATCGTCGCCTACGGCTACGGGATCGAAGCCTTCATGGGCTGGTACGGCGGCGACCGCTACGACGCGTTCACGCTGTGGAACCGTCTGCACGGCCCCTACGCGCCTTTGTACTACGCGCTGCTCGCCTGCAACATCTTCATCCCGCAGGTGCTATGGATCCGCAAGCTGCGTACCAGTCCGGTCGCGCTGTTCTTCGTCTCCGGCGTGATTCTGGTCGGCATGTGGCTGGAGCGCTTCATCATCGTTGTCGTCAGCCTGCATCGCGACTTCCTGACTTCCTCGTGGGGCATGTACTACCCCACGCGCTGGGACTGGATGACCTACATCGGAACGCTCGGCATGTTCCTGATGCTGATGTTCCTGTTCCTGCGCATTCTGCCGGCCATTTCGATCTTCGAGATGCGTACGCTTCTGCCGGAAGCGGAGGTCAGGGAATAATGGCCAAGCGCGATCCCATCTACGGCATCATGGCGGAGTTCGATTCGGCCCAGGCGCTGATCGACGCGGCGCACAAGACGCACGAGGCCGGCTACAAGAAGATCGACGCCTATAGCCCATTTCCCATCGAAGGCCTGGCCGAGGAAGTTGGATTCCATCACGATGAAGTTCCGCTGGTCGTTCTGATCGGCGGCATCGTCGGTGGATTGACCGGATACCTGATGCAGTACTGGATGTCGGCGGTCGATTATCCGCTGAACATCGGAGGGAAACCGTATCATTCGTGGCCGGCATTCATCGTGATCACTTTCGAGATGACCATCTTGTTCGCTGGCGTCTCTGCGGTTCTTGGCATGCTTGCCCTGAACGGCTTGCCCATGCCGTACCACCCGGTGTTTAACGTGCCACGTTTCTCGTCGGCTTCGAAGGACCGGTTCTTCCTGATCGTGTTCTCTTCCGACAAGAAATATGACGCGGCTGGCACGCGAAAGTTCCTCGAAGGTCTGGCGCCGCGCTCGGTTTCGGAGGTGCCCAGCTAAAAATGAAGCACTTCCGCAAACTGAATCTAGGCAGTGGCAGTGCCCATGTGGGGACGGGTCATGTGGGGACGGGCGCCTTCGCCCGTCCGGTCGAGCGAAGCTCGACGGCGGTTTCCTTTGCAGTGCTACTGGTGTTGCTCGCCCTCACCACCGCCTGTCGCATCGACATGCACGAGCAGCCGCGGCAGAATCCGCTTTCGCGGAGCGACTTTTATACCGACCAGCGCTCCGCCCGTCCGCCGGTCGAAGGCACGGTCGCCCGCGGCGACTTGCGCGCGGACACCTACTTCTATACCGGCAAAATTGGCAATAACCCCGGCGACGTGATGCCGTTCCCGGTCACGAAAGAGGTTCTAAACCGTGGCCGCGAGCGCTTCAACATCTTCTGCGCGCCCTGCCACTCGCGCCTGGGCGATGGCAACGGCATCGTTCCCTCGCGGGGATTCGCCCGCAAGCCGCCGTCGTTCCATATCGCGCGACTCGAGAAAGCTCCCGTCGGATATTTCTACGACGTGATCGCCAACGGTTTCGGGATCATGCCTGACTACGCGTCACAGATTTCGCCGCAGGATCGCTGGGACATCGTGGCCTACATTCGGGCGCTGCAGTTGAGCCAGAACGCGACCATGGCGGACGTTCCGGCGGGGCAGAAGATTCCGTCGGCCGCGCCCAAGTTCGCGGAGCCGGGATCGGGTGCCACGTTGCCAGTCCTCGCGCCAGAGTCGGAATCCGATACACAGAAGAAGGAAGAGAAATGAACGCGACGACCGCCGCCAAACTCGATCTGACCGCCCCGCCGGTGGTGAGAACCATCGCGCAGCGGTCGTTGATTGTCGGAGTCGTCTTCGGGATCGTCGCCGTCGTCCTCGCCTTCTCGCATCCCGACGAGTTTTATCGCGGCTACCTTCTTGGTTTTATGCTCTGGCTGGGCGTTGCGCTGGGCTCGATGGCGATTCTCATGATCCGCCACCTGACTGGCGGCGGTTGGGGCATGGTCATTCGGCGGATTCTCGGCGCGGCCATGCGCACCCTGCCGCTGCTGGCGGTTCTGTTCATCCCGATGATCATCGCCGTTGGGCAGCACCGGATCTATCCCTGGGCGATGCCGCTGGAAGCCATCCGGGATACGCACATCCGCGAGCACCTGGAAAAACACAGCTTTATTAAAGGCGCCTATCTCAATTTCTCCGGCTTCTGGATTCGCGCGGTCATCTATTTTGCGATCTGGAACCTGTGCTCGTTCCTGCTGTCGATGTGGTCGCGTCAAACCGACCGTCCCGGCGGCCCCGACAACACACAGAAATTCAAAGCCGTCGCCGGTCCGGGGCTGATTCTCTACGCGTTCACCATTTCGTTCGCCGCCATTGACTGGGTCATGTCGCTCGATCCCAGCTGGATTTCGACGATTTTCGGCCTGATCATTCTGATCGGCGAGATGCTGTCGGCCATCTGCTTCGCGGTCGTGGTCGAGCGCATTCTTTTCAATTACAAGCCGATGTCGGAGATGCTGAAGCCGGATTTCGTGCACGACCACGGCAAGTGGATGCTCACGTTCGTGATGGTCTGGGCTTACTTCAGCTTCTCGCAATGGCTCATCATCTGGGCGGGTAATCTGCCCGCCGAGATCACGTTTTACCTGAAGCGCCTGAACGGGGGCTGGGGCTGGATCGCCCTGATTCTCCCGCTGTTCCACTTTGCGGTGCCGTTCGCGATTCTGTTGTCGCGTCCATTCAAGCGCGACATTCGCCGGCTGGTCTGGCTTGCGATCGGGCTGATGCTGATGCGTTTTGTGGACCTGTTCTGGATCATCGAACCGAATTTTTCGCCAGCGTTTAAATTGACCGCGGCGGACGTGGTCGTGCCCATCGCCATCGGCGGCTTGTGGATGGCGTATTTCTTCCGCAATCTGGGATCGCTGCCGCTGCTGCCGGCGTACGATCCCTCCGCCGGGGAAGTTATGCACCCGGCGCATCACCATGGCGGCACGTAGGCAGGTATGACGAACCAAACTCAAGACGAGAATTCGACCGGCCACGGCGGCTTTGAGCGCCGCGACATCGGCATCGCTGGCGTGGTGTATTTTCTGCTCGGCTTGGCCTTCGCTGGCGTGATCGTTCACTTCGTGGTGAGCGGGCTGTATGCGTATCTGCAGAGGAGGTCAGAGGCGGAGCAAAAGCCGGTCAGTCCCTTGGTGACGAGCATTGTGAAGGACACGCGCCATCTCCCCCCGGAATACAACGGAAATTATGCGGATTACCTCAAGAAAAATTTCCCGTCTCCGCAACTGGAGATCGATGAGCGCACCGAACTCAACAAAGACCGCCTGCGCGAAGAGCAGACGCTGAGCGCCTACGATTGGATTGATCAGAAGGCAGGGACCGTCCGTATTCCGATCGATCGGGCGATGGATCTGATCGCACAGCGCGGACTGCCAACGCGCGGGCCGGCGCCGGTGCAGACCGCCGACAACGGCGGCAAGAAAGTGAAGGGAACGCCATGAGCAGCAAGAACCGCAATTCGATCATGACTCATGTGGGGACGGCCGCCCAAGCCGGCCCTGAGCGAAGTCGAAGGAGCCGTCCGGTCGAGCGAAGCTCGACGGCGACGCGACTTCTGGCGACGCTGGCCCTGCTGGCAGCGACAGCCTGGGGCCAGGGAATCTCGCAGGGCATCATGTCGCCTCCAGCAGCAGCGCGGCCACCGCGCCTGCAAAACGTCGGCATCGAGCAGCGTCTCGACGCGCAAGTACCCCTGGACCTCACTTTCGTTGACGACGCAGGACGCACAGTCAAGCTCGGCGATTACTTCGGCAAGAAGCCGATCATTCTCAACCTGGTCTACTACAACTGCACCATGCTTTGCGGCGAGGCGCTGGCGGGATTGGCCGGCTCCATGAAGATGATCAAGTTCGACGTGGGCAAGGAATTCGAAGTTGTGACGGTCAGCTTCAATCCCGAGGAGACGCCGGAAATCGCCGCCGCCAAGAAGAAAGACTATGTCGAGCGCTACGGCCGGCCCGGAGCGGCGTCTGGCTGGCACTTCCTGACCGGACCGCCGGAATCGATCAACGCGCTCACCAAAGCCGTCGGCTTTCAGTACCAGTACGATCCCAAGCTTAATCAGTACGCGCACGCGACCGCGATCATGGTGCTGACGCCCGAGGGCCGCATCTCGCGCTACTTCTACGGCGTGGACTTTCCGCCGAAGGATCTGCGCATGGGATTGGTCGAGGCGTCGCAGGGCAAGATTGGGAACCTTACCGACCAGGTGCTGCTGTACTGCTTTCACTACGATCCCACGGCCGGGAAGTACGGTGCGGTGATCAACAACATCTTGAAGCTGGGAGCCGGCGTCACGATTGTGCTGGTCGGCGGCCTGCTGCTGGTTCTGTTCCGGCTGGAGCGGATGGCTCCGCCGAGAAGAGACTGGGATCAAGGGAAGTCAGAAGTATGAAGTCAGAAGGCAGAATGCAGAAGTGCGAAGTAAGAATGCGGAAGTAAGAAGGCAGAATGCAGAAATAACAGAACTGGGATTGCAAGTTCTACTTCTGCATTCTGACTTCTAACTTCTGCATTCCTTATCAACACAGAGTTAGACGGCCGAAGTCAGACCGGGATAAAACGGAGTCAACGTAAGCAAGCTATGTTCGATAACTTTCCATTGTGGCCGCAGCGAGCCTCGACGATGGCGGGCAGCGTCGACGCCCTCTACATCTTTTTGCTCATCGTGTCGGGGTTGATGACGCTGCTGATTCTTGCCGCGGTAGTTTTCTTTGCGGCGCGATTCCGCCACCGGCGCGGCGTTCCGGCCGAGCAGATCGAGGGTTCGACGCCGCTGGAGTTGATCTGGTCGGTCATCCCCCTCGTCGTTTTCATGGTGATTTTTCTGTGGGGTGCGATCGTCTACTTCAAAGGGCGCACGCCGCCGCGCGACGCCACCGAAGTCTATGTCGTCGCCAAACAATGGATGTGGAAGCTGGAGCACGCCGAAGGCCAGCGCGAGATCAACGAGCTGCATGTGCCCGTGGGCCGCGACGTCAAGCTGATCATGACCTCGCAGGACGTCATCCACAGCTTCTTCGTGCCCGCGTTCCGCATGAAACAGGACGTGCTTCCCGGCCGTTATACCGTGACCTGGTTCCGCGCCACCAAGCCGGGCACTTACCACCTGTTCTGCACCCAATATTGCGGCACGCAGCACTCCGGCATGATCGGCAACGTCATCGTCATGGAACCGGCACAGTACGAGGCCTGGATGAGCGGGGGCTCGACGGGTCCGCTTTCCGCGACGGGCGAGAAGATCTTCTCCGAGCTTGGCTGTGTCACCTGCCATCGTTCGGACGCGCAGGGGCGCGGCCCCAACCTGCAGGGAGTCTTTGGCAAGCCGGTGGAACTGGCGGATGGGCGGACGGTCACGGCGGACGAGAACTATCTGCGCGAATGCATCCTCGATCCCGGTGCGAAGCGGGTCAAGGGATTCCGGCCCATCATGCCGACGTTCCAGGGACTGGTGAGCGAAGAGCAGGTCAACGCGCTGGTCGCATATGTGAAATCGCTGTCTCCGTCCGGCAAATCCGGAACCGCGTCCAGCCCGGCCGTGGCGGTTCCGGTGAAGGCTCCGGGCAGGGCCGTTTCTAAAGGAAGCCAGGTGCAATAAGTATGGCGATTGAGAACCCTCAACCCGAACGGGTCAACTATCTGAATAAGGAGTACGGCATCGGCTCGTGGCTGCTGACGACCGACCATAAACGCATTGCGCTCCTTTACCTCATCTCCATCACCTTCTTCTTTTTCATCGGAGGATTCTTCGCCCTGCTCATCCGCCTGGAACTGCTGACACCGGCGGGCGACCTGGTTCAAGCCGACACGTATAACAAGCTGTTCACCATGCACGGCCAGGTGATGGTGTTTTTCTTTCTGATCCCTTCGATCCCGGCCGTGCTGGGCAACTTTCTTGTTCCCCTGATGGTGGGAGCCAAGGACCTGGCTTTCCCGCGCATCAACCTGTTGAGCTGGTACCTCTACGTAATCGGCGGCATCCTGATGCTGCACTGCATGGCGACCGGCGGAGTCGACACCGGCTGGACCTTCTACACGCCCTTCAGCACCGCCTTCAGCAACACCAAGGTGATCGAAGCCGGGCTGGCGATCTTTGTGGCGGGATTCTCCTCCATCCTTACCGGACTGAATTTCATCGTCACCATTCACCGCATGCGCGCTCCGGGCATGACGTGGTCGCGCCTGCCGCTTTTTATATGGGCGCACTACGCCACCAGCATCATCCAGATTCTGGGAACGCCGGTCATCGCCATCACCCTGGTGCTGGTGGTTGCCGAGCGCTCCCTGCACCTGGGGATTTTTGATCCCAAACTCGGCGGCGATCCGCTGCTGTTTCAGCATCTGTTCTGGTTCTATTCCCATCCCGCCGTCTACATCATGATTCTGCCGTCGATGGGCGTGGTCACCGAAATCATTGCCTGCTTCTCGCGCAAGCGTATTTTCGGCTACAGCTTCGTCGCGCTGTCGTCGATTGCCATCGCCGTTTTCGGATTCCTGGTCTGGGCGCATCACATGTTCGTCGCGGGAATCTCCGTCTACGCCGCGCTGGTCTTCTCACTCTTGAGTTACGCCGTCGCCGTGCCTTCCGCCGTCAAAGTCTTCAACTGGACCGCGACTCTCTACAAAGGCTCGATTCACTACGATGCGCCTATGCTCTACGCGTTTGGCTTCCTCGGGTTGTTCACCATCGGCGGCCTGACCGGATTGTTTCTGGCGGCATTGGGCGTGAATATGCACGTCCACGACACCTACTTCGTCATCGCGCACTTCCACTACATCATGGTGGGGGGTGCGGTCATGGGATATCTGGGGGGCATGCATTTCTGGTGGCCGAAGATTTCGGGCAGGCTGTATCCGGAAGGCTGGGCGCGGCTGGCGGCGCTGATCGTTTTCATCGGCTTCAACCTGACGTTCTTCCCGCAGTTCATCCTCGGCTATGTCGGCATGCCGCGCCGGTACTACCAATATCCGGCGGAGTTTCAAGTGCTGAACGTGCTTTCGACCGCCGGGGCGACCATCCTCGGGGTGGGCTATTTGCTGCCTATGATTTATTTCCTGTGGTCGATGCGCTACGGCAAGCCGGCGCCGGATAATCCGTGGAACGCCGCCGGCCTCGAGTGGAAGACGGCTTCTCCGCCGCCCACGTTCAACTTTGACCAAGAGCCGGTCGTGACCTGGGAAGCCTACAACTACGAAGAGTTGGACGCGCCTCACCGAGAGGAGGTTCCCGTTGCCGGGTAGCCAAACCATGCACAGCCAAGCAGCGGCCGTTCACCCCGAAGTTCACAATCCCGCGCTGCTGCATCATTTCGCCGAACCGCAGCAGCAGCGCGATGCTGCCAGCCTGGGCATGTGGATTTTCCTCGCTACCGAGGTCATGTTCTTCGGTGGATTGTTCTGCGCCTATCTCATTTACCGCATCAAGTATTTCGGGGACTTCGCCGCCGCCAGCCAGACGTTAAATGCCGCGCTGGGCGCGGCGAACACCGTGGTCCTGATCTGCAGCAGCCTGACCGTCGTGCTGGCGGTCTGGGCGGCCCAGCACGCCAGGCGAACCATGCTGCTGGTCAGCCTGGTGTTGACGATCATCCTGGGATTCGCTTTCCTGGGCATCAAGGCCGATGAATACAAGGAAAAGTTTGAGCTGCATCACGTTCCCGGAGCGAGTTTCCAGTTCCAGAAGTCGATTCCGGGCCATCCTGATCAGATGGCCAACCCGCAGCACGCGCAGATTTATTTCGCGCTTTACTTCATCATGACCGGACTGCACGCGCTGCACATGATCGTCGGCATCGGCATTTTCACCTGGCTTCTGTACTCGGCATGGCGGGGGCGCTTCACTCCGGAATACAACACGCCGATGGAGATCGGCGGGCTGTACTGGCACTTCGTCGATATCATCTGGATTTACCTGTTCCCCTTGCTCTACCTGATCGATTTGCATAAATGAGGCCGGCATGTCTGAACACTCGTCATCGTCGCTTGTGACCTACGTGGGGATCTGGGCTGCCCTGATCTTCGGCACCATCCTGACTTACTTCGCCGCCCGCATTGACCTCGGCCCGTTCAATGCCGCCGTCGCTCTGACCATTGCCACGACCAAAACGTTGCTGGTTGCCCTCTTCTTCATGCACCTCAAGGGCGCCAGTGAAAGGCTGCTCAAGCTCGTGGTCATCTCCACCGTCTTTTTTCTGCTGATTCTCCTGGCTCTTTCCATGGCCGACTACGGCACGCGGGCGTGGAGCTAGGTCGCTTCCTGAGCAAGATCCAAGTGGCGACAGCGGCTTTCCGGTCAGGCGCTTCACAGGCTGCAGAAATCTCCAGCATCTCCGTGGAAAAGAAAGGCACGAGTTCACTCGTGCCGTGGAGTCGCGATTCGTAACAGGGCATAGCTTCAGCGACCGCGGAAGAATTTCGCTGCGCCGGGAATACCGTGGAAGAGCGGCCCTTTAGGGCCGCGTAATGTGTCTAGAAAGTTCCGGGCTTTAGCCCCTGGGGCCGTCGATCTGCGGTATACTCGCGCGTCAAGGTTCGCACGATTCCGACCACGAGGTGACCTATGGCATTCTGCAATTCCTGCGGTGCAACTCTCGATCCCGGATCGAAATTCTGTAACAAATGCGGTGCTGGCGTTGCTGCCGCCCCGCCTGCTGCCTCCGTGCAACCGCCCCCTGCGCCAGCCGCACCTCCCAAGGGCGGCAGCAGCGCTCTCAAAGTAATCCTGATCGTCGTCGCCGTGATTGTCGGTATCGGCATCCTCGGTATGGTCACGTGCGGCATCGTCATCCATCACATCGCCAAAAGCTCGCACGTCACCCAGGAGGGCGATCGCGTAAGGGTCGAGACTCCCTTTGGCAGCATCAACGCCAACGATCCCGAACAGGCCGTGAAAGACTTGGGTGTTGACGTCTATCCCGGAGCGCAGGTCGAGAAGAACGGGTCCGCGGACCTCACCTTCGCGGGTGTCCACACCGTCACGGCGAACTTCGACAGCGGCGATTCGGTCGACAAGATCTGCAGTTTCTACAAATCCAAATTTCCTGCCGCTACCGTCACGAGTTCGGATCAGAATCGCTGCTCGATCGTCTCCGAAGACCCGAAGAATGTCGTCACCATCAATGTCGAGGCGCACGGCGACACCACGAAGTTCCAGATCGCCTGCGTGACCAAGAAGGCTGCGTCCTCCAACTAAGAATGTGGGCCATGCAAGACAGAGTTGCCGATTCCGCGCCGGTTCCCGGATCAAACTCGGTGGATGCCGCAGGGCTGGCGGCAGCCCTGCGTTCGCAAATTCGCGGTGAAGTCCGCTTCGATCGCGGCAGTCGCGCCCTCTACTCGACCGACGGCTCCAATTACCGCCAGGTCCCGATCGGCGTCGTCCTGCCCCGTGACGCCGACGATGTTCTCGCCGCTGTCTCTCTATGCCGCGAATTCGGCGCGCCCCTGCTCTGCCGCGGCGGCGGAACTTCGCTCGCCGGCCAGTGCTGCAACGTTGCCGTGGTGCTCGATTTCTCCAAGTACATGGCAAGAATTCTCGAAATCGATCCCGCACGCCGTATCGCCCGCGTGCAGCCCGGGGTCGTGCTCGATCGACTGCGCAACGCCGCCGAGAAACATCACCTGACTTTTGCTCCCGATCCCGCCAGCCACGACCGCTGCACTATCGGCGGCATGATCGGCAACAACTCCTGCGGCGTTCATTCCGTCATGGCCGGCAAGACCGATGACAACATCGAGGAACTTGACGTTGTTACCTACGATGGCGTCCGCCTGCGTGTCGGCCAAAACCTGATCGAACAATGTGGGGACAGCCGCGATGCTCGTGTAGGGGCGGACGCCCTCGTCCGCCCAAGCGGCCGCGTTTCTCAAATCCACTCCGCCCTCAAGCAAATCTCAGATCAATACGCCGATCTCATCCGCAACAAATTTCCGAACATCCCGCGCCGCGTTTCCGGCTACAACCTGAATTACCTGCTTCCCGAAAACGGCTTTCACGTCGCGCGTGCACTGGTAGGTTCGGAAGGCACTTGTGCGACCATCCTTGAAGCCACCTGCCGCCTGGTCGAGAGCCCTCCCGAGCGCGTTCTGCTCGTCGTCGCCTATCCCGACATTTATCAATGCGCTGACCACGTGCCCGAAATCATGACTCACAAGCCCATCGGTCTCGAGGGCTTTGACGATCTTCTCGTCGGTTACACCCGCACCAAAGGCATCAATTCCGAAGGTCTCGCCCTTCTGCCCGAAGGCGGCGGCTGGCTGTTGGTCGAGTTCGGCGCCTGGACCGCAGCGGAAGCCGAGTCCCAGGCTCGCAGCCTGATCGCGGCCCTCAACCGCAGCGCCAATCCTCCGAATGTCCGCCTCTGCTCCAGCCACGAGGCCAAGCGCGTTTGGGAAGTTCGTGAGGCCAGCCTCGGTGCCACCTCGCACGTTCCCGGCGAGCCGCTGAATTGGGAGGGATGGGAAGACGCTGCCGTCGCTCCTGAAAAACTCGGCGGCTATCTTCGCGATCTGCGCAAGATGATGGCTGCGTTCGGCTACAAGGGCTCGCTGTATGGTCACTTCGGCCACGCCTGCGTGCACACGCGTCTCAACTTCGACCTGCAATCGAAGGAGGGAATTGCGAAGTTCCGCAAGTTCGTCGAAGAGGCCGCCGACCTCGTCGTCAGCTACGGCGGATCGCTCTCCGGCGAACACGGCGACGGACAATCTCGCGCCGAGCTCCTTCCCAAAATGTTTGGCCCCGAACTGATCGAAGCCTTCCGCCAGTTCAAATCCGCCTGGGATCCCGACTGGAAGATGAATCCAGGCAAGCTGATCAAGCCTTACCGGCTCGACGAAAATCTTCGCCTCGGCGCCAACTATTCTCCCTGGGAGCCAGCCACCCGCTTTCAGTTTCCCGCCGATCACGGCAGTCTGGCGCACGCCGCCCTGCGCTGCGTCGGAGTCGGCAAGTGCCGCCGCGAAGAAGGCGGCGTGATGTGTCCCAGCTACCGCGCCACTCACGACGAAGAACATTCCACCCGCGGCCGTGCTCACTTGCTCTGGGAAATGACGCAAGGTGAAGTCATTCGCGACGGCTGGCGCAGTGAAGAAGTGAAGGAGTCGCTCGACCTCTGCCTCGCCTGCAAGGGATGCAAGAGCGATTGTCCGGTAAGCGTCGACGTCGCCACTTACAAAGCCGAGTTTCTTTCCCACTACTACGAAGGCCGCGTCCGGCCGCTGAGCGCCTACGCTTTCGGCAACATCGATTTCTGGGCCCGACTGGCCTCGAACGCTCCCGGCCTGGTGAATCTCACCACTCAGTTGCCCTTCCTGCGCGAGATTGCAAAACTCGTCGCCGGCATTCCTCTCCAGCGCAGCATTCCCGCCTTTGCCCCCGAAACTTTCAAGTCGTGGTTTCGTCGCAGAAATGGCAACGGTTCATGGAGCGGCGGACGCCTCGTCCGCCCCCCGGACGAGGGCGTCCGGGGCTCCACGGCTGCGGGGAAGTCCGGCTTTGGGTGGCGCAGCGCTTCCAGCGCTGCGATAAGCCCTCCCTTTTCTGACAGGGCTTTAGCCCCTCCGGTTCTTCTCTGGCCCGACACATTCAACAACTACTTCCTCCCCGCAACCGCGCGCGCTGCCGTAGAAGTCCTCGAAACCGCTGGCTTCCGGGTTGTGGTCCCGTATGCCAATCTCTGCTGCGGACGCCCCCTCTACGACTTCGGCATGCTCGATCGCGCCCAGGCCTTGCTGCTCGAAATTCTCGACGAACTCGCGCCCGAAATCGAAGCCGGAGTCCCCATCGTCGGACTCGAGCCGAGCTGCGTCGCCGTGTTCCGCGACGAACTGCTGAATTTCTTTCCTCACGACGAGCGGGCGCAGGCCCTGTCGCGACAAACATTTCTCCTCAGCGAGTTTCTCGAACTCAATTGCGGCAATTCTCCGCTCCCGCGTTTCGAACGCAAGGCGGTGCTCCACGGCCACTGCCATCACAAGTCCGTCATGAAGATGACCGCCGAGGAGTCGCTTCTGCGCCGCATGGGTGTGGACTTCCAGTCGCCCGCTCCCGGCTGCTGCGGCATGGCCGGTTCCTTCGGCTTCCATCACGACAAGTACGACATCTCCACCGCCATCGGCGAGCTCGAACTCCTGCCCGCAGTCCGCAAAGCGCCGCCCGACTGGCTCATCATTGCCGACGGCTTCAGCTGCCGCGAGCAGATCGCGCAGGGCACCGACCGCCACGCCCTGCATTTAGCGGAAGTCCTGCAACTGGCGCTGGATCCCGATTCTCTGACCGCTTCCGATCCCTTCCCCGAGTCCGCCCTTGTCCGCCGGCACGAGGCCGAGGTGTGGGCCTCCATGAAGCAAGCCGGGCTGGGCTTGGGAGCCCTCGCTGCGGGCGGTCTTCTGCTTTGGCAATTCTCCCACAACCGATGAAATATCAATAAGTTACAAAATAGGCAAACTGGGGTGCCCCACGGCCTGCCCTGAGCTTGCCGAAGGGTCTCGCCGCCTTTGCGAGACGTGGGAACCACGGCCTCCCAACGATAGGGACTTCGGTGTCCTACCCCAACCCCGCATTTTCTGGGACAATAGATCTAGTCCCCGCGCCTCTCGGTCCCGGCCTGGTCAAACACAACTCATGGATCGCGACCTCACCACCGTCATCACACCGGCCGATGCCCCGGCCCTCCAGCCCCGCGCGCCGGCCACACCGCCCTTGCGCGGATCGGTGCTGGTTCTGATCCAGGTTGACGTCTGCGAAGAGATTCGGCTCGATGAGCTGCGCAAGATTTTCGGCGCGCGCACGGCCGAGGCCAGCTTCAAAAAGGCTCCGTCCTATGTCCGCTACCAGCGTCCTCCGGTGGAGGAGACGCTGGAGCCGGTCATCCTCGACAGCGGCGAGCGACTCGAGGGACAGATCAAGTACTACGATTATGGCGTCGTCAGCCTGGTCTTCGAGTTGCCCTTTTCCGGCAACTGGGACGACCTGATCCAGGTTTCCTGCCGCTGGACTTCCGACACCAACTTCGAGAGTCTCGCCTCGCGCGTCGTGAAGCAGAGACTGGAGCGCGCGGCTCCGGCGCTGATCAAGCCCTACAAGACCGAGTGGCTGCAGGAGGACTACTTCATCTTCCACCTGCGCGAGATCGAGGGCGGGCCGTCGGCCGCTGATCTGCTCGCCGCCCACGGTAACCAGATCGCCCAGGTCGTCCGCGGCGAGACGGCCCTGCTTTCCGAAGGCGAGCGCCAGGAGATTCTGCAGTCGCGCATTTCCTACTATCCCAACGATCTGGCCGTCATCGGCTGGAACGCGGCGTTCATCTACGACACACCCGCCGGCGCCGAGACCGCGATCCAGCTCCTGCAGTATGCCAACTCGCAGCTGCTCGAGTTTCGCCATTACGACGAATTGCTCACCAAAGAACTGGAAGACGTCTACGACTTCCTCGAAGTCGGAGGCACCGGGCTTTGGTCGCGCTGGCGCACGGCGCGCGCCGCCTCCAGACTGCACACCGTGCTGCTCGACGTGAACGAACTGACCGAGCGCGCCGACAACGCCATCAAATTCCTCAGCGACATGTTCTCGGCGCGCCTCTACAAGCTGTGCGCGGCCAAGGTCGGAGTGCCCGACTACAAAGACCTGGTCAAAGAAAAACTGCAGACCGCCGAAGATCTCTACCGCTTCATGGTGGAGCAGTTCAACCAGAGCCGCGCTTTCGTGCTGGAACTGATGGTGGTGGTCATCCTGATCATCGAACTGGTCTACTTCTTCCGCGGCAAACCCATCTAGCGGACCTCCATCAGTCCATGTGGGGACGGGCGCCCTCGCCCGTCTGGGCGGCCCGGATGTATCGGGCCGCGGGGAAGTTTTCACGCCTTGCGGAACTCCTGCGGGCTGCCCCACCTTTCGCGGTTTTCGAAAGGTGGGCACTACCGCTCCCACTCCGTTGTCATTCCCACGAACCCCGAGTTGTCATTCCGAGCGAAGCGAGGAATCTGTTCTTTCCGTTCGTCATCACAAGGCGGGCTGCCCCACTTTTCGTGGTTTTCGAAAGGTGGGCACTCCTGCTCCCGCTCCGTCGTCCTCCCGCCCGAGGCGCTTTCTGCCGACTCGAGAGCCTGCCCTCGTTCGGGATAAACAAATTGTTGGGCCTCATCTGGTCGCGCGAGCTGAGTCGCGCCCTTCCCGCCAACTTCTCACCGCCGGCGGAACTTCTGCCCTCGGACTTGCTGTAGAATTCGTTTGCCTGATGTCACGGCTTCCAAACCTATAACACCCTTCTTATGGAGGTTCTCATCGTGCCCTCCGTTCGCCGTTGTGCCGCCCTGATCGTTCTCTGCTTCCTGTTCTTCGCCACTCTTGCTCTCGCCCAAGAGGCGCAGGAAGGCCGCTTGCTGCGCTTCCCTGACGTCCGCGGAAACAAAATCGCCTTCGTCTACGGAGGAGATATCTGGCTGGCCTCGACCTCCGGAGGCGCCGCCCGCCGCGTGACCACGCATCCCGGGCGTGAGCTGTTCCCCAAGTTCTCGCCCGATGGCAAGTGGCTCGCCTTCACCGGGCAGTATGACGGCAACTTCAACGTTTATGTCATGAGCGCCGAGGGCGGCCAGCCGCGCCAACTCACGTTCTACCAGGGCAGCGCCCAGCCGCTGAGCGATCGCATGGGCGTCCATAACCAGGTCATCAACTGGACGCCGGACAGCAAACGCATTCTGTTCCTCTCGCGCCGCGATGCTTCCAACGGATGGACCAAGCGTCCTTTTACCGTTTCGATTGACGGTGGATTCCCCGAACCTCTGCCCATGGATCAGGGCGGGCTCACTTCCTTCAATGCCGACGGCACGAAAATCGCCTACAACCGTATCTTCCGGAACTTCCGCACCTGGAAGCGTTACACCGGCGGTCTGGCACAAGACATCTACATTTACGACATCAAGAACAACGTCCTCGAAGAGAAAATTCCCCACACCGATTACACTGACACGTTTCCCATGTGGCACGGGAACTCGATTTACTTCGCTTCCGATCGCGGGCCCGAGCACCGCCTCAACCTGTACAGCTACGATCTCGCATCGAAGCAGGTCCAGCAACTCACGCACTTCACCGACTTCGATGTGATGTGGCCCAGCCTGGGCGATGCGTCGATCATCTTCGAGAACGGTGGCTACCTGTACCTGTTCGATCTCGCCTCGGGCCAGTCCACCAAGCTTACGATCACGCTGGCCGGCGAGCGCGACCTGACCATGAAACATTGGGCCAGCGTCAGCCGTCTCATCACCGATTTCGACATCGCTCCTGACGGCAAGCGCGCGGTGTTCGCCGCGCGCGGCGACGTCTTCACCGTGCCCGCCAAAGACGGCGCCACCCGCAATCTCACCCGCACGCCCGGCATTCGGGAGAAACAGGTCTCATGGTCCCCTGACGGCCGCTGGGTTGCCTTCGTCTCGGACCGCACCGGCGAAGACGAAATCTACATCACTCCGCAGGACGGCATGGGCAACGTCGAACTCGGCAAAGAGCCCGAGTCCAAAGACAAGGAAGCGGCGGCCAAAGAAGCGGTTCGAGAAAAAGAACGCGGCAAGGATAAAGAACAGCAAATCACCACCGGGTACAAAGGCTTCAAATTCGCTCCCGCCTGGTCGCCCGACAGCAAGAAGCTTGCCTGGGCCGACAAAGACCTCCGCCTGTGGTACGTCGATATCAGCGATAAAAAGCCGGTCGAAGTCGATCGCGGCAAGTACAACGAGATCACCAACTACACCTGGTCTCCCGACAGCAAATGGATCGCCTACGACAAGGCGCAGCAGACCGGAATCAGCGTCGTTTACCTCTACTCGACCGTGGACAAGAAGATCACCGCCGTTACCGGCGACCTGGTCAACAGCAACAACGCCGTTTTCGATCCCGAAGGCAACTATCTGTATTTCCTCTCGGACCGCGACTACAACGAAGTCCTGGGCAACTTCGATTTCGAGTTCGCCAACCCCAAAACCACGCGTCCTTACCTGGTGACTCTGCACGCCGACGCTCCCTCGCCCTTTCCTGCGTTGAGCGACGAGACTGCCATCAAGCGCGAAGAACCGGCGCCGGCGGCCTCCGAGTCCGAGAAAGACAAAGCGAAGAAAGAAGACGAGAAGAAAAAGTCTGAGGAAAAGAAGAAGGAAGAAGAGAAACCCGGCGAGAAGGAAGCCAAGGACGTCGCCAAGAATTTCCGCATCGATCTTGACGGAATCGAGAACCGCATCGTGGTTTTGCCCGTGCCTCCTGCCATCATCACTGAACTGAACGCCGCCAAAGGCTTCCTCTACTACTCGACTCAGCCCGTGCAGGGGCTTTCCGGGCCACTCCCCGGCGAAGAACCTGCCATTCGCGCCTTTGACTTTAAGGAACGCAAAGAGAAAACTCTCATCGAAGGCCCCACCCGCTGGGCGATCTCCTTCGATGGCTCCAAGATCCTCTATCAGGCCAAGGACACTTACGGCATCATCGACGCCAAGCCCGACCCGGCCAAGAAAGTCGGCGACGGCGCCCTCAGCCTCGCCGGCATGCGGGCTGAAATCGACCCGCCTGCCGAGTCGAAGCAGATCTTCAACGAGGTCTGGCGGCAGGAGCGCGACTACTTCTTCGAGGCCAGCATGAACGGCGTCGACTGGGAAGCGGTTCGCAAGAAGTATGAGCCGCTCGTGCCCTACGCCGCCAACCGCTATGACCTCACTTACATCCTGGGTGAGTTAATCGGTGAACTCGCGAACTCTCACACCTACGTCGGCGGCGGCGACCAACCCGATCTTCATCCCATCAATGTCGGACTGCTCGGCGTCGACTACGAACTCGACTCCGCCAGCGGCCTCTACCGCTTCAAGAAAATCTATCCTGGTGAGAACTGGACGCCCGACACTCGCTCGCCCCTTACCGAACCCGGCGTCAACGTCAAGGAAGGCGATTACCTGCTGGCCGTCAATGGGCGCCCGTTGCATGCTCCGCAAACTCCCGAGGAGTTGCTTGTCAACACCGCCAACGAAACCACTGCCATCACCGTGAACTCAAAGCCCTCCGACGATGGTGCCCGCACCGTCCCCGTCAAACCCATCGACGATGAGTACCCGCTGCGCGAGTTCAACATGATCGAAACCAACCGCAAGAAAGTCGACGCCGCCACCCACGGCCGTGTCGGCTACATCTACATCCCCGACATGGGCGACGCCGGTCTCAACGCCTTCGTCAGGCAGTTCTTCCCGCAGATTCGCAAGGAGGGCATGATCATCGACGTCCGCTACAACGGCGGGGGCTTTGTGGACCAGCTCATTTTCGAGCGTTTGCGCCGCATTCTCGTCGGCATGGATACCGCCCGCAACTGGGAGCCCAGCACCGTTCCTGCGCCCGTCTTCCACGGCTACATGGTCTGCATCACCAACCAGTACGCCGCGTCCGACGGCGACATCTTCAGTGAATTCTTCAAGGTCTACAAACTCGGCCCGCTCATCGGCGAGCGCACCTGGGGAGGCGTCCGCGGCATTCGCGGCTTTACTCCACTCATCGACGGCGGCTACATCACGCGTCCTGAAGCCTCCCGCTACGACCTGAACAGCAAGTGGGTGGTGGAGAACCGCGGCGTCGCTCCCGACATCGAGGTGGACAACCGCCCCGACGACGTGGTCCGCGGCAAGGATGCCCAACTCGATCGCGCCATCGAGGAAGTCATGAAGCAGATCGAGGCCAATCCCAAGAAGCTCCCGCCCCGTCCTCCCGACCTTCCGGCCTATCCTGAAGGTCCGGGGATGTAGGGCAGAAGATGTAGGGCAGAAACAGATGCTTGTGTGGGGACAGCCGCCCTCGGCTGTCCCTTTCCCCTGTTATCCCGAGCGAGGCCCTTTGTGCCGAGTCGAGGGACCTTGAGTTCCTGTGCAACATGATTTTCTTAAGCCCCCTTCGACTGCGCTCAGGGCAGGCTCTACGGGGCTTGTTCCTTCCTCCTTCATCTTTTACCCACCGCTTACGCGGTGGGCTGCGATTTTTCGCTCCTTCGGAGCTTCTGATTCGTTCACCCCTGCAGGCGGCTTTGGGCGAGTGGGCTCGGGGGCGGCTGTCCCCACATTGGTCGTCTCCGCGGGCGCTGGCGGCTCGTCGTAGTCGGGGAGGTGGGTGACCATTTTGCCGGCGTTTTCGAAACGGACGCGGCGAGCATTGCGGACGGCGGCGTTGAGAGCGCGGAGGATGAGTTCTCCGCGGCGGAGCTCGATGGTGCCGCGGATCAGGGCATTGATGATTTCCATGATCGAGGCCTGGATGGCTTCCTCGTTCTCGAGGAGGGCGACGTGATGGAGGCGCGAGTTCGGACCTTTGACGGTGCGGTGCATGCGCTGATGGAAGTAACAGAAGTCTTCTCCGCGCAGAGCGGGGGAGCCACAGCGGACTCCGGTGACCTTGATGTGGGTGCAGGTTTTGACGTTTTCTGTTGTCATGTTGGTCCAGTCGATCTCAATAATTTTTTGGTAGTTCTCGGCTAACATCTTGGCTTCTTTGGAGTTAGGAGCCGAGGATATGACGACGTCCGCGTATAATCTTGGAAAATCGGGACTTGCGAGTAAAGTATTGCGGACAATGGACTTAATGCTGGCCGGGGTGGGGGCCGGTTCCGTTTTGGGAGCCGAATCGGTTTGCTCTGGGCTCAGCGCGTTCGCTTGGGCTGCCGGGTTGGCAGGGCGTTTGGGCATCAGTCCCAATTTGGCTGGTTGAGTTTCCTCAGTAAAGGTTGTTCGTCACAGGAAGGGCGGGGAGGGCTGTGGAAAAAGAGGGTGGTCAGGGTCCCCACCTAATCTCGCCAAAGGCGCGAGATGAGCATGGGGCGCCCGGCAAGGCGCAGCGAATTTTCCCGAAGAGGAACGATTCGAAAATAAATCGGCCGGGAAGGGTGCGACTTCGAGTCGCACCGCATTAGGCTGGCCTAGAGATTTCGGCTTTAGCCGCTGAGGCCCGACGCCGTGAAGCCTACCCGACTGATTTCTCCGCCCGGAACCTTCTTCGTGACGTTCTCTACATTTCAACGAAGGAGGTTTTTCATTGTAGAGAACTATGCTCGGCTTTTTCTGAAGACCCTATACGGCTACCGGCGCCAGGGCAAGTTCGAACTGCATGCTTTCGTTCTAATGCCGGATCACGTTCATCTGCTCCTCACGCCCGCTGCGGATGTGACGCTTGAACGCGTCATACAGTTGGTAAAAGGCGGCTATTCGCACGCGGTCGGCAGGGAAATCAGCCGGCGGGAGATTTGGCAGAAAGGATTTACGGATCATCGGATTCGTGACGTGCAGGATTTTGGCGGACATCGTCTGTATATCCATCAGAACCCGGTGATGGGGAAGTTGGTTGCGAGTGCGGCTGAGTACAGGTATTGCTCAGCGTTTCCGGGATTCAGACTAGATGCGTGGCCCTCAGCGGCTAAAGCCGCGATCTGTTTGGGCGCTTAAGCGGTACGACTCGAAGTCGTACCCTTCCCGTTCGTGGTGGTGGAGAGTTTGACTTCCGCCCAGTGAGGTAAGTCAAAATCCCCACCCTAGCCGCAAAAGAACGCGGCTAGGATGGGGCACCCGGCTTTGCTCTCCGACGTGCTTCGCTCGGGATGACAGTGCTTTTTCTGCTCCTTCTTTCTTGTCCCGCGTCTGAGATAATCCTTGGGCATTCCCCCGGGAGGCCCCTTGCACGTTCTGTTGCTGGAAAATATCAGCGCGGTCGCGGTCCAGCAGTTTCGCGACGCGGGATATGAAGTTGAGTCGCTCAAGGCGGCGCTCGACGAGCGCGAACTGATCGCGAAGCTCAGGGAGGAGCCGGTCTCGGTTCTGGGCGTGCGGTCCAAGACTCAGATCACCAAAGCCGTCATCGAGGCTGCGTGTTCGTCGTCTGACGAAAAACCTGCCGAGCTTCGCTCGGCAGGGCGGACGAGGGCGTCCGCCCCTACACAGTCGGCGCCCGCCACTACACAATCAACGCCTGGACTGGTCGCGGTGGGCGCGTTCTGCATCGGCGTGGACAAGATTGATCGCGCCGCGGCCAGCGAGCGCGGCATCGCCGTCTTCAACGATCCCCATTCCAACTCGCGCTCGGTGGCGGAACTCGCGATGGGCGAGATCATCCTGCTGTTGCGCCGGACCTTTTTTTCGTCAACCCAAATGCACTCGGGCCTGTGGAACAAGTCGGCGGCAGGCGCGCATGAGGTGCGAGGGCTGACCCTGGGCATTGTGGGCTATGGCAAGATCGGGTCCCAGCTGTCGGATCTGGCCGAGGCAATGGGCATGCGGGTCGTGTTCCACGACGTGGCCCATGTGCTGGCGCGGGGCAATGCGCGGCCGGTCGGCTTCCGCGAATTGCTCGGAATTTCCGACGTGGTTACTCTCCACGTGGACGGCAAGCCGCAGAATCAGAATCTGTTCGGCGGCGACGAATTCTGCGCCATGAAAGATGGCGCCTGCTTCCTCAATTTGAGCCGCGGCTTCGTCGTCGATCATGACGCGCTGGCCAAGCATCTGAAGACCGGCAAGATCGCGGGTGCGGCAATTGATGTGTTTCCCAAGGAGCCGGAAAGCGGCGCGGGATTCACCAGCGTGCTGCAGTGTCTGGCGAACGTCATCCTGACGCCGCACATCGGCGGCAGCACCGAAGAAGCCCAGCAGAATATCGGCCAGTTCGTCTCCGCCCGCCTGATAGATTATGTACGCACCGGCAATTCCATGCTCAGCGTGAATCTGCCGCACTGTCATCTCGAGTACGAGCCGGGCTCGCACCGACTGATGCACATTCATCACAATGTGCCGGGCATTCTGCGGGCGATCAACGACATTCTGGCCGATCGCGGCATCAACATCGAGCGTCAGGTGCTCGATACCCGCGGCACGCTGGGATACGCGATCTACGACATCAATCGCCCGTGCGACGAAGAATTGATGCGGCTGCTGCGGGCCGTGCCGCACACGATTGGAGTGAGGGCAGCGGGCGCGTAAGGTGAACTCCGAGCATCCGTCGAGCTTCGCTCGACGGGACAGCCGAGGGCGGCTGTCCCCACACAGGCACATCAAGGAGACTCCATGCGAGGCTTGAAAGAAAAACGTGTTCTCATCACCGGCGGCGCCAGCGGCATCGGCGCGGCCACGGCGGCCAGGTTCCTGGAAGAGGGATCTCGCGTGTGCGTACTTGACCGCGACGGCACCGCCTGCGGCCAGATCAAGCACGAACTGCCCGCGCTCGGTGAGGCAATCATCGCCGACGTGACCGACCTCATGCAGGTCGAAGCCGCGTTCGCCGAGGCGATCCGCCTCATGGACGGCGTCGACGTTCTCGTCAACAACGCCGGCATCAGCATCCGCCACAAGTTTCTCGACATCACTCCCGAAGAGTGGGACCGCGTCATCGCCGTGAATCTGACCGGTGTCTTTTACGTGGCGCAGACCGCGGCGCGGCACATGTGGGAGCGGGGCAGCGGCGTCATTCTTCAGACCGCTTCGACGAACGGGGTGATGGGCTATCCCTATTACGCCGATTACAACGCAACCAAGGCGGGCGTGATTGAGCTGACCCGTTCCATGGCGCTGGAACTCGCGCCCAAAATTCGGGTGTGCGCTGTCGCTCCGGGATACGTGCTCACTCCCATGCAGCGCGCCGAATATTCCGACGCCATGCTCGAGGAAGTGAACCTCAAGATTCCGCTGGGACGGCACGCGACGCCGGCGGAGATTGCGGGACTGTTTGCTTATCTCGCGTCGGATGACGCGGCTTACGCGACCGGGCACGTCTTCACCCTCGACGGCGGCGAAACCGCGGGCGGCCTGGCGAGTAGGTGAGCCCAGCCGCGAAGCGGCGTAAGAATGCAGCCCACAGCTTGCCCTGAGCCTGTCGAAGGGGCGTAAGCCGTGGGGAGCGATTCCAGGAATGAGCCAGCCCCTCAGGGGCGAAAGAAAACGGGCCCGAGATAAATGCAGGCCATGCGTCTCCAAGATAAAGTTGCTCTCATCACCGGCGGAACTTCCGGCATTGGCGAGGCTACGGCTCTGCTGTTTGCCAGGGAGGGCGCGCGCGTTGCCATCACGGGGCGCAATGAGAAACGTGGGGCTGGGGTGGCGGAACGGATCAAGCAATTGGGCGGCGACGCAATCTTCATTCGTACGGACGTGAGTCGGACGGAGGACTGTCGGCGGGCGGTGGCGGAAACGCTGCGTGCTTTCGGCCGGCTCGATATTTTGTTCAATAATGCCGGGGTGTTTTATCCGCAGACGGCGATCGAGTGCTCCGAGCGCGAGTGGGACGAGCAGATTGACGTCAACCTGAAGGGCACGTTCCTGATGTCGAAGTATGCGTTGCCGGCGATGATCGCGCAGGGGCGTGGCGTTATTATCAATAACAGTTCGGGATGGGGAATCGTTGGCGGGGATCACGCCGTGGCGTATTGCGGTTCGAAGGGCGGCGTGGTGCTGATGACCAAAGCGATGGCCATCGATCACGGCAAGCAGGGGATTCGAGTGAACTGCGTTTGCCCCGGCGATGTGGAGACTCCAATGCTGCCGGCGGATGCGAGAATGCGCGGGTTGAAGTGGGAGGACTACATTGCCGGATGCGCGAACCGTCCCCTGGGGCGAGTGGGCTCGGCGGAAGAGATTGCCAAGGCGGTGCTGTTTCTCGCGTCGGAGGATTCGTCGTTCATGACCGGTTCGGCGCTGGTAATTGACGGGGGAGGGACCGCAGGCTAGTGGCGAAAGCTCCCATGAAATCCGCCGTCTTTCTCGGCGCAGGCCGCATCACCAGCGCGTTGGTGGCTGGCCTGCGCCTGGCGAAATATGCCCGGCCGATTGTGGTCTACGATCGCGATCCGAAGAAATCTCTCGCGCTGCGCCAGGAGTCGCGCGTGGCAGTCGCGCCCAACCTGAAGTCGGCGGTCGAGCAAGCGGAAATACTGATTGTCGCGGTGCGTCCGGATTCCGTGGCTGGCCTGCTCGAGGAAGTCGCAACCTGCGGGGCTCCCGCGCGGCGAAGACTCTGGGTCAGTCTGGCCGCGGGTGTTCCACTTCGAAAACTGCGCTCGCGACTCGGCCCTCCCGCGCGCTGGGTGCGCGCCATGCCGAGTCCGGTCTGCCGCATCGGACACGGTCTGACCGCGCTGTGCTCCGACCGCGGCATCGGCCAGGAACGCATCCGCGCCCGCCGCCTCTTCGCGCATGTCGGGGCGGTGTTGGAAATTCCCGAGCTGCAATTCGACGCGTTTACCGCAACCTACTCGTCAAGTCATGGCTATCACGCGCTCCAAACCCTGGCCGCAGCCGCCGATCGCGCAGGACTTGATCCCAAGATCGCCCTCACGGCCGCGGCTCACGCCCTCAGCGATGGAATTCTCTACTGGAAAACAAGCAGCCAGCGCCTCACCCGCCTTCTGCACGAAGCCGCCACGCCCGGCGGTATCGCCGCCGCCACCATGTTGGCGATGGACAAGTCCGGCTACGCGCGGGTCGTGGCCAACGGGCTCAAAGCCGGGATCGCCCAGGCGCGCCGCAACGCCAGGCGTTTTTCGCCAAGGTAGGTGCGACCGCAGGCTGCCCCCCGGCGACCATCAGCGCGGCGTCGGCCGACTCTCAACGAGTGTAAAGGCCTGTTTGCGACAGTTCTGCCGAAACCGATATTCCGGGCTAAGATGGGGGCTGCCTTGGAGACTACACGCCCATGAAAGCTCTCGCCAATCTCATACTGCTTTAGGGCTACTTGTTGCAGCCGGCGTCGGTGCTGCGACAGGCCCGTTCGGATCGCTGACTCCTGCGGAGAAAGCACTCCTAAGACCACAGATTGAGAGATGGATTCACGATCAAGTAAAACACGATTGGTCTGACCTGTGGGAAATACAGGACCAAACCCCAGCATTGAAAAACGAACTGCTGTTGGGGCGCAAGCATGCGCCCGATATGGACAGAAAACAGTACGTCGATGCTATGCGAAGCACAGTCGGGACCGGATACCCGGAAATAAAAGCATTCACGTTGACCGAGGTGGACAGAGAGGCCGATGGGTTTCAAGTAGTGGGTTGTGCAAGATTGCAACGAGAAGAGTGGAGGGCAACCACTATCCAGTATATTCACGTGAAACTTGTGAACGGCAAAGCTCTATTCGGGTGGCCTGACGGAAGCGCTGAGCAGTGCAAGGGTTAGAAGAATCTTGGAGAGACGGTGACCTGTGGGTTCTGTCAATTGATGAAAAATCCCGATTACACGCAATATAAAAAGGCGCCCACTTTTGCGATAGGTTGTGATTGGTTCGCATCGCCAACCTAGCGAAAAGGAGCGCCTTTATGAGTCAGGAAAAGTATATCGGCATGGATGTTCATCAGGCCACCATCTCCGTTGCCGTGATGGATAGAGACGGCCAGCTGATCATGGAAGGGCTGCTCGAGACGAAGGCAGCCATGATTGTTGAGTTCGTCCAAGTCGCTTACGGACGCGATCGCCGTCAGCAACGGCTCTAAGGCGGCTTGCAGCTCGGGACTCAGCGTGTTCGCTTTCTCCGGATTCATGTTGCGCACATTGCACCCGCGCAACCGGTCTCGTTCCTATCCGTGTCGAGTGCCGGCGTCGAAGCCCGACCCCTTCGTCTTCACCGTGTTGGTTGGCTCGCCAGCCCGGCCTTCGGGGATACGACAATTGGTAGTTTCCCTGAACCCGTGAGTCGGGGGGGCGTGGTTACCCGCCTCCCCACAAGGAGGGGAGTTTGCACAACACATCATGATCGAGCGTGACCGAAGAGATGTCTGGTGGGCTACGCCACCACAGTGATGCAGCAAAGGGGCCCGAGCCATGCGGTTGGATACAAAATCATCGAAGCAAGAGCGCTACTCTCTCGAACAACCCAGTGCATATGCGCTGAGCGGAAAGGTGTACCCGAGTAACAAAAACAAAGTTCCATGTCCCCATTGACATCGCCGACGTCGTTAGAGATGTTGTAACATCCCGATTACACTCACAGACACCCTGAACGGCTCCGCGCGGTGTCGATCAGCGGTTACCTTTGTCATCATCCCGCCCCAGCCCAAATCTGCCAAAATAAAAGTGCGACTTCTCCGTCACCGCCCTTCCGGGCCTGCGGGCGACGTTTGCCATGGAAGTCCTGACGCCCAAAACGACGCGACGCAGCACACGCATTCGCGTGGAGATTCCCGTTACGGTCACTAGTCTCGACCGCATGCGGCCCTTTGCCGACAAGTGCATGGTGCTCGTCGCCAGCGCTCAGGGATGCGGTTTTCGCAGTTCGCAGGCGCTGCAGCTCGAGACTCCCATTATGCTGAGCGATCTGCCCGGCGGAGGCAGTGTCACGGCAAGGGTCGCGAACTCTCTGCCGCTGGGCAACGATGGTAAACAGTTTCTCATCGGCGCCGCGCTTTACACTCACGGTAACGTGTGGGGAATTGCCGATCCTCCTGAAGACTGGAAGTTCGCGCCGCAGACCGCCCCCGCTCCGGCCGCGGCAAGTGCCGTTCCGCCGAGCGCTGCCCAGCTCAAAGTGAACAAGAAGGCCTGGCCGTACAACCTCATCCCGGAAGGCAGCGCCCGTCCCGGACGCAAGTGAAAGCCGCTCCCTGGGAGGTTGCTAAGAAACCCGATTTTGGGTGGCGCAGCGCTTTCAGCGCTGCGATAAAGTCCCTCTTTTTTGTGAGGGCTTCAGCCCCTGAGGTCACCAGAGCGACTTTTTGAGCAGCCTGCTTGGCCCCAAGCCGCCCTTCCTCGAAAGTCAAACCCCGGTCTTGTGCTTTCGTAACTACACGGCTTATCTCCCTCACTGCCATACTCATGCTGTATGGATGAACAGCTCGATTCGACGGCACCTGATTCCACGGCCAGTCCTCAGCGGGTCGAAGAATCCGCTGCCTCGGATGCGAAAGCGAGTGCCGCGCCCGTCGAAGAAAACAAGGTTGTAAGCCGTCCCTTTCGCGTGAAGCTGCGCGGCTCGGTGCTGGTGCTGGTGCGGTTGCCCAATCGCCGCTCGGTGCGAGCCAGGTTCCATCAGCTTTCCACCAGCGGCGGAGTCATCCAAGTCGAAAAGCCACTGGAGGAGAAACTCGAGGTCGAACTGATCTTCCACGTGGGTCAGGCTACGATTCGCAACAAGGCCCAGATGCTGTTTCCCATGTGGGCGACTCAGGGCTGGATGCAACCTTTCCGCTTCGTCAACCTGCCCGAGGCCGACCGGGAAGCCCTGGACACGAATCTGAAATCTTTTCTCGGGGACGCGGCCACCGGCGCTGCCGCCGGCAGCTAGACCCGATCGCTACCTTTTCAGACATCTTCCCAAAGCTGCACTGAGGATGGTTACTCTAGTCACATGGTTGACCGCGCCATTTGGATTATGATCCACCCATGGCCGCCGGTGTCACCAAACGGTTGAGTTTCCTGGTCTTCCTGACTAACAACGACAACGACTACCAGCAGGAACAGGCGGCGGCCGCGGAAAAAGCGGGGCGGCGGCGGGGCGTGGACGTGAAGATCATTCACGCCAGCAACGACGCGCTGGTACAAAGCCAGCAATTGCTGCAGCACATTCAGGAGTCGTCCGTAGCGCACCCCGACGCCATCCTGTTCGAACCGGCGGGCGGTACCGCATTTCCGCAAGTGGCGCGCGCGGCTGCCACGGCCGGCATCGGCTGGGTAGTGCTGAACCACGATGCCGACTACATCGCCGAATTGCGCCGCGCGTTCAAGGTTCCCATTTTCGCGATCAGCTCCGATCATGTCGAAGTCGGCAGAATCCAGGGCAAGCAGTTCGCCGCCCTGTTGCCCAGCGGCGGACCGGTCCTCTACATCGAAGGGCCGGCCAACAGCTCTGCCGCGAAGGACCGCACCCGGGGCATGAACCAGACCAAACCCTCCAACATTCAGGTGAAGTCCATGCGGGCGAACTGGACCGAAGAAAGTTCGTATCGCGCGGTGAGTTCGTGGCTGCGTTTGCGCACTTCCCAGGAGAGTCGCATCAGCCTGGTCGGAGCGCAGGACGACAGCATGGCGATGGGCGCGAGAAAAGCCTTCAGCGAGGTTGCGGAGGGTGAGCGGGAAAAATGGATGAAGATCCCCTTTACCGGCTGCGATGGTATGCCCAAGACCGGTCAAGCCTGGGTGCGCGCCGGAACCCTCGCCGCAACCATCTTCATTCGCCCCAATGCCGACCTGGCGATCGAAATGCTGGTCGACGCGATGAAAACAGGCGCAGCCCTGCCCGAACACAAGTTTACCGAAGCAGAATCCATGCCTTCCCTCGCGGAACTGGCCGCGTCCGTCAGCGGTGCGGGCGGCGCTGACAAGCAGCATCGCGGCGCAGGCGTTTAAGCGTACTGCGGCGAGTCCACTCGATGCACCGGGACTAATAAGCCAAGACTAAAAGCGTTCAAGTTCTCATGCGGGGACAGCCGCCCAAGCCTGCCCAGAGTACGTCGAGGAGCCTGCCCTGAGCTTGCCGAAGGGGGCTGTCCGGCGGAGCGAAGCTCCGCACCTTTCAAGCAAACGCTGCACTGTCGCCAGTCCAGAACACTCCCGTGAAACCCTGCCCGAGCCCATTTTCACGTTCTAGACGATGCATCGCAACCCTTGGCATGGAGGCAACTTGATAACAGGCACGGAGGACGGATTCGGTTCCGGGGTTAGCCCGAGGCCGAGTCCGCCCTCCCACCCGGACATTCTGGCAACCGAGTGTGAGGACATGGCAAAACCCGACCGGGCAGACTCGATTTCGAGAATCATCCCTGAAAACCGGGGCTACAATAGCCGGATCAGTGGGGGTTGGGGGTATCCCATGAGTCAATGCATTCAGGGCTGAAAGGCATTTATGCAACAGGTTCGAGTTAGTTTGACGAAGTCAGCACGCAGAGTGGTGCGGGAGCCTCAGTCATTCGCGCATCGGCTCCCGTTCTCATTCCATTTTCTGGTAAAGGAGGAAAATTGTGGCTAATGATACTTCCTTGAATCCCGGTATTAATCGCTGGTGGCGTGTGGTCGGCGGGATGTCCATGAACCTGGCCTTGGGCACCCTGTATGCCTGGAGCATCTTCGTTGCCCCTCTCGAAAAAGAATTCGGCTGGAAGCGGGCGGAAACGTCTAATGTGTTTACGATCGCGGTAGTGGTGTTTGCGCTTTCGTTCATTCTGGCGGGACGCCTGCAAGACAAGTTCGGCCCCTTCAAGGTTTCCATCGCCGGCGGCATTCTCGTCAGCCTCGGCTTCTTTCTCTGTGCCTTCACCCACAGTCTCAACTATCTGTACTTCTGTTTCGGAGTGATTGTCGGGCTGGGGAACGGGTTTGGATATTCAACGCCGATCCCGGTGATGGCCAAGTGGTTTCCCGATAGGCGAGGCCTCGCCGTGGGATTGGCAGTAGCGGGCTACGGCGGCGGCTCGGCGATCTTCGGACCGCTGGCTAACTTGAGGCTCATCCCGGCTTACGGTGTGCACACCACGTTCATGATCCTGGGCGTGATTTTCCTGTTCATGACCGTCATCGGCGCGTTCCTGCTGCAAAATCCCCCCGCAGGATACAAGCCCGCTGGTTGGTCACCTGCGCCTGCTGCCAAGGCTGCTGCAACCACGTACGAATTCAGTCCGACCGAAGTCGTGCGCACCCCGGCCTTCTACTTCATGTGGGTCGCCTATGCGCTCGGCTGCTCGGCAGGGCTGATGGTGATCAGCCAGCTGGTGCCGTTCGCCAAAAGTGTGGGCATCGCCAGCACCGCCATCGCCACCATGGGCCTCTTCGTCGGCGCTATCGGCAGCGCCTCCGGCCGCATCTTGTCGGGCTGGATGTCGGACGCGATCGGGCGGCTGAACGTGCTGCGCCTGATGATCGCTATTTCGATGATCGCCATGCCCATTCTTTTACAGCGTGGGCGGTAGCGTCGTGCCGCTGTACGTAATGGTTTTCATCGTGTACTGGTGCTTCGGCACACAGCTCTCGGTCAATGCTTCCACCTGTTCGGACTTCTGGGGAACGAAGAACGCCGGCATCAACTACGGCATGTTGTTCACGGCCTATGGCGTCGCTGGCATCATTGGTCCCAGGATCGCCGGCGTATTGTTCGACAAGTACAAGAACTACCAGATGGCGTTTTACACCGCGGGGGTTCTGGCGGCAGTGGCTCTGCTCTGCGAGCTGGCAGCCAGGCGCCCGGCCGTTCCTGTGGCCGGTTTGGTGGCAAGAAACGTGGCTTCAGCGGCCTAGCTCTTCGGAAAGGTGTTGCAGTCCGGCAGCGGATGCTTCATCATGCATGGGCTTGAAAGTGGCTACCGGAGGGCGCTCGCGGCCACGAGCCCCATTCCACCAGGCCCGGATTTTTCCAGGCCGGAGCTTTGTATTCGCAAGGCCGGTAGTGGTTTTCGCGCCGCGGTTCGATACCGCTTGAGAGGTGGGAAACGGCGCAGGCGCGGCAGCAACAGTTTGTTTCGCGGGCGCAGGATTCTGCTTGACTCCCCCAGCGCATGACGCGGGAGCGGAAAAGTGCCTGCAAGTGCACCACAAATTCTGATAGGAGGGAAAACGATATAGCTATGCGAGAGATTCTTCCCAAGCAGCAGGTAGTGAGCGAGACCAGCGAGGCTCAGATCGCAGTTCACTGGAGGGAGGAGGAATACTGCTATCCCTCTTCGAAGTTCATCGGTCAGGCCAATCTGGCCGATCCCGACGTCGTCAACCGCTTCAGCGAGGAGAAGTTTCCGGAATGTTTCCGGGAATACGCCGATATGTTGAGCTGGGACCAGTACTGGCACACCACCCTTGACACCAGCGACCCGCCTTTCTGGAAGTGGTTCGTCGGCGGCAAAATCAATGCCTCCTACAACTGCGTGGACCGCCATCTGGCCAAGCACAAAAACAAAGCCGCGCTGATCTTCGTTCCGGAGCCGGAAAACGACGCGCCCGTCGCGGTGACCTATCGCGAACTCTACGTGCGGGTGAATGAGTTCGCGGCGCTGCTCCGCGATTTTTGCGGCCTGAAGGCAGGCGATCGCGTCACCATCCACATGCCCATGGTTCCCGAGTTGCCGATCACCATGCTGGCCTGCGCCCGCCTGGGCGTCATTCACTCGGTCGTGTTTGGCGGCTTCAGCGGCGAGGCTTGCGGCACGCGCGTCGCCGATTCCAGCAGCCATGTCCTGATCACCATGGATGGCTACTATCGCAATGGCAAGCTGCTCGATCACAAGGCCGGCGCTGACATCGCCTTCGAAGTTGCCAAGAAGGAAGGCCATGTCGTAGACAAGGTGCTGGTCTGGAGGCGCACTCCCGGCCAGAATGCTTCCGCTACGCCCCTCGTGAAAGGCCGTGATTTTTGGGTGGACGAGGTCCTGCCCAACTACTCCGGTGAAATCGTGGCTCCCATCCCCATGGATGCCGAAGCCCCGCTGTTCCTGATGTACACCAGCGGCAGCACTGGCAAGCCCAAGGGATGTCAGCACCGCACCGGCGGCTATCTCGCCTATGTGACCGGCACGTCCAGGTACATTCAGGACATTCACCCCGAGGATGTTTACTGGTGCATGGCTGACATCGGCTGGATCACGGGCCACTCTTACATTGTGTACGGCCCGCTGGCCCTGGCTGCGACCAGCGTTATCTATGAAGGCGTCCCGACTTATCCGGATGCCGGCCGAGTGTGGCGCATCGCCGAGCGTCTCGGCGTGAATATCTTCCACACTTCGCCCACCGCCATTCGCATGTTGCGTAAGGCCGGCCACGATGAACCCACCAAGTACAACTATCACTTCAAGCACATGACGACGGTGGGCGAGCCGATCGAGCCCGAAGTCTGGCGCTGGTATTACGAGACCGTCGGCAAGCGCGAAGCCGTCATCGTGGATACCTGGTGGCAGACCGAAAATGGCGGTTTCCTGTGCAGCACGAAACCCGCACTGGATCCCATGAAGCCCGGCAGCGCCGGTCCCGGAATGCCCGGAATTTACCCGGAGATCCTGGACGAAATGGGCGAAGTAGTCCTCGCCGGATCAGGCAAGGCAGGGAATATCTGTATTCGCAATCCCTGGCCGGGCATCATGCAGACCATCTGGGGAGATCGCGAGCGTTTCGTCAACCAGTACTACCGGAAATACTGCAAGAACCCCAACAGCAAGAGATGGCAGGATTGGCCGTATTTTGCGGCTGACGGAGCCATGCTGGCTGTGGACGGATATTTCCGGATTCTCGGACGCGTGGATGACGTCATCAACGTGGCTGGCCACCGCCTGGGCACCAAGGAAATCGAGTCCGCGTGCCTGACGGTTGAGGAAGTCGCGGAAGCGGCAGTCGTCCCGGTGGTGGACGAGATCAAGGGCCGCGTGCCCGAAGTCTATATCGCCTTGAAGCCAGGACTCCAGCCTAGCCAGGAGATTCTGGACAAGGTCAACAAGGCGATCGAAACCATCATTGGCAAGATTGCCCGGCCCAAGCACATCCACATCGTTCCCGACATGCCGAAGACGCGGTCTGGCAAGCTCATGCGCCGCATCCTCGCCTCCATTTCCAATCGCATGAATACCGGGGACATCACCACCCTGGCCAATCCCGACGTGGTGGAAAAGGTGCGGGAGTTGGTGCAGGGCAAAGAACCCGTCGTCATCACCGAAGCTGCCGACGACATCAAGCAGTTCGGCAAGGAAGACTGAGAGTCTGTCTCATCAACCGGGGATGTCGGGTGCCCCATCCTAGCCGCGCTTTTTGCGGCTAGGGTGGGGACTTTGACTTTGTGCTAGATTTGATTCCGCAGGGCCCATAGCTCAACGGTTAGAGCAGCAGACTCATAATCTGTTGGTTCCAGGTTCAAATCCTGGTGGGCCCACCATTCCAGATCAGCTTGACTGCGCATTCTCTGCGAGCCGCTCTGCGGCGTAAGAATGCAGCCCACAGCGCAAGCTGTGGGTCGTGGGTGGAAAAAATGAACCAGCCCCGAAGGGGCGAAAGAACATAGGGCAAGGCGTAACCCCGGGAGCACTCCTTCATCACCTCGCACCTGACTAACCACTAGCCCTAGGTCTCCTGCGTTGACACTCCTCTGCACCAGACGTAGAGTTGCGTCAGGTTTCACACCAAGAACCAACCAACTCGGGCAGGAGGCAGGTATGCCGTCGAAGCTATTTTTAGGGGGCTCCTTTCTGTGTCTGGTTGCAGCGTTCGCCTTGGCGCAGGATCCCACCAAGGTTGAACCCAAGCATTACAAGCTGAACTTCGAGAACGACCGCGTGCAGGTAGTTTCGGTTCACTACGGGCCGCACGAGAAGTCTGTGATGCATAATCATCCCGGTGGCGTGGTCGTGGCCCTCACCGCGGCGCATCTTCGCTTTACCGACGAAAACGGCAAGACCCGCGAGGTCTACTCCAAGCCGGGCGAAACCCGCTGGTATCCTCCCTTCAGACACATGGTGGAGAACCTGGGCGATACCACCTACGAAGCGGTCTATGTCGGCGTCAAGGGTGGACCGTCCGTCTCCGTCTCCTCCGCCGATCCGCCGCCCTCGATCGACGAACAAACCCGGAAGATCGTGGCAGAATATCTTTTGGCGTCGCAGCAGCAGTAGCTTGTGTGCGCATCGGGAGCCGCGGGCTATATTGGCTCCGGCTCCGGACCCTGAGATCGAGTTATCAGCGCTCTCCAAAATTCGACGAACTCCCTCCCGGCACAATCTTCCGCGCGCTGGAAACTCGCGCTCCTGCTCGGCTCCGTAACTTTTTTCTCTTTCATCTATTTCTACGAAGCTGGTGGCTGGAATCAGAACTCCCGCTTCGATCTGCTGCGCGCCATTGTCGAGCGCCACACGCTGCGAACCGACGCTTATTACCAGAACACCGAGGATCGCGCATTGGTTGCCGGACACTATTACTCCGATAAGGCGCCTGGTCTGGTCTTCCTGGCCGTGCCCTTTGCCCTGGCCGCGCGGCCGGCCATGCGCATCGTGGGCATCGATCCGGAATCGCCCCGCGGTGAAATTGCGCTGTCCTATCTGGTGAGCGCCGGTGCCTCAGCCTTGCCTGCCGCGCTGGCAGGCATATGCCTGTTTTTTCTCGGCCTGCGCTTCGGAGCCAGCATTATCGCCGCTGCCTTCGCAACGCTCGCGATGGTCCTCGGTACTCCGTTCTGGGCCTACGCCACCCTGTTCTGGGCCCATGCTCTGGCCGGCGCGTGTCTGATCTTCGCTTTCGCCTCTGCGCTCAAGCTGCGCGAGAGCACAACTGTGCGCCGAGATTTCCTTTGGGCGCTGGCCGTGGGTCTAACCGCGGGATGGGCCACGGTCACGGAGTATCCCGCCCTGCCGGCTTCCGCACTGCTCGCATTTCTCGCTCTTTCCCAGGCTTGGCCGCGCGGGAAGGCTGCTCGCTGGCGGGTTTTGCTGGGTGTGGGCGCAGGCGCGACCATCTGCCTCATGGTGTTATCGAGTTATCTGCACGCCGTATTCGGCTCATTCACTCCCGGCTATGCCTATCTGGATTCCAGGCAGTTCACTTTCATGCAGCAGCGCGGTTACTTGGGCCTGACCTATCCCCATCCCGATCGTCTGCTCAAGCTGCTGTTCGGATGTTCGCGCGGCCTGTTCGTTTCTTCTCCGGTGACGCTGGCCGCTCCCCTCGGATTATGGTGGCTGGCGAAAGACCGCGCTCATCGTGCGCCGGCTCTGGTCGCGGCGGCGATCGTCGCGTATTACTTCCTCTTCAATGCGTCGTTCTATTGGTGGAAGTCTGGACTCTCCTTCGGTCCTCGCTACACTGGCGCAAGTTTCCCCTTGTTGTGCATCGGCTTGGCCGTAGCCTGGCAGCGCGCCTCCCCGGCGTGGCGCCGCGTGCTGGCAGCGCTCGCTCTCGCCAGCGTTTTTCTCGCCCTGATGGTGGTTTCCACGACTTCGGAGCTATCCATGCAGGATGGTTGTCCCATCATTCACTCCGCCTGGCCGGCATTTTGGCGAGGACAGCTGGCGCTGAACCGCGTCTCTATGCTGACCGTCGCCGAAGCCGGTTCAAGCCCGCAAGATGGAGCCTTCAACCTCGGCCAGTTGCTCGGTCTCCACGGACTCGCCAGCCTGATTCCGCTGCTGGCGATATGGGGATTCGCGGCCGCGCTCTGGGTAAGAATGAATCGGCGGAATGGCTAGAGCGTGACCCGTCCTGTTGGCGGTCTCTAGGGAAGCCTGAAAGCAGTGTGGAAGAGCGGCGCTTCAGCGCCGCGTTAAGCTGAGGGGAAAATCCCTCCGATCGCATGGGCGACCGTGGAAGAGCGGCCCTTCAGGGCCGCGTAAAGGTGTCTTAATGTGCTGGGGCTTCAGCCCTTGAGGGAACGCCGCTCTTCTTTGCGCACTTTGCCGCTCTTCTTTGCGCACTTTGCGGCTCTTCTTGGCGCGCTTTGCGGTCGAAGCTTTTGGCTCCAACCGCAGCTCCCACCCTTCTCCGTGTAAGATAATCTTTCAGGCGTACCGAGATTTCGCCTCACTTCATCACCGAGGGAATTTATGCCGCACACTGTCTTCTGCGTGAAGTTCAACAAAGAAATGCCGGGACTGGACGAGCTTCCCTTCGACAACGAACTGGGGAAGAAGGTCTACGACAACGTTTCTCAGGAGGCCTGGCGGATGTGGATGGAGCACTGCAAAATGCTGCTCAACGAATACCGCTTGAACCCCGCCCGCCGAGAAGACCAGGAAGTCATCGTCAAGCAGATGGAGATGTTTTTCTTCGGCGAAGGCTCCGCCAAGCCCAAAGAGTACGTCCCGCCCGCCGAGAAATAGACCGTATCTGCGCTCGCTGGCCGGCTGTCCCACCCTTCGCGACTTTCGAAGCGTGGGCTCTTCTCAGACGCGATCACACACTACGCTGATGTGCCTTCGCCGTTCTCAGAAACGGCAGCGCTCCCGCCAGCAACGCCACTCCTGGAATCGCCACCCAATTCGCAACACCAATTCCGAGATAAACGAAGCGGATCGCCGAAAAACCGTCAATCGCCAGACCCCAGGGGAGGATCAGGAAGAACGTAACCAGTATCACCAGCGCCGGAGCCGCAGCCGCTGCCAGCTGCGCTCGAACTGGCCCTTGGGCACGCTGCGACAGGTACGCTCCCAACCCGCCAAATACCGGCAGGCCCGCCAGCCAGGGCCAATAAAACAGCATCGCCACGTTTCCCGTCCGCACTAAGCGAGGCTGAAAACCGAGGCGCTGCAGCATCATCAGGAATATGCTGGCTCCCAGCAAAGTGACGATCCCTGGCAGCCACAGACTTTTTGTGCGGTGGTTCATGGAATCCTCCTCCGTTTTTGCCCGGCAAATCTCTGCTGCCAGAACGCGCCAGTCTTCAACTTCTTGCAGCGCAAGTTGCGCCGCTGCCTCCTTGGCGAAACCGCGCAAGCGCGCATCCTCATAGGCCTCTTCCAGGTGCGCCCCCAGTTCGCAGACGACTTCCTCTTCAGCAGATCCGCGCAGTCCCCGCGTGCCTAGCCGTTCTTTGACGAACTCTTTCCAGTCATGCATGGCTCACCCCAGCCAGGCTGTCGAGCGCCCGAAAAAAGGCCCGCCATTCCTGCCGCAAGGGCGCCAGTTGCCGTCGCCCGCCCGGCGTCAGACGGTAATAACGTCGATCGCGCCCGGCATGGTTGGTTTGCCAGTGGCCCTCCACCCAGCCGCGCTTTTCCATCTCATAGAGCAGCGGATAGAGCGACGCCAGCGTGAACTGCAGCGTGCCGCCGGTTCGCTCCCCGATCTGTTTGGCGATCTCGAAGCCGTACAGCGGCTGTTCCGCCAGCAGCGCCAGAATGGCCAACTCCCCGCTCCCCCGCGCAATTTTTGATCGAATTCGTTTGGTCATATCGGTTCAATTCCAGGACTTGCGTTCTTCTCGAATCCCTGTCATTTCGAGCGGAGTAGTCGAGAAACCTGCCTTCCCCGCCCCAATCGAAATCGCAATATAGGAACCCTATGTTCCAACTATAGGATTCCTATATAGGCGGGTCAACATTACCGTAGTACCTGTCCCGAAGCCCGGAAGTGCGTGCGTGAGAATCACATCGTGGCATGAAGTAGGCGGGAAACTGCCGTCTCCTCGCCCCAGAGGGGCGAAAGATAATAGCCCAGGACTTCAGTCCTGGGTAGCGGACCAGGCAGGAGAACCAGCCCCGTAGGGGCGACAGAAGGTCCGTCCGGAAAGAAAAGGCGTGCCACCGCAACAGAGCAAGCATCGAATATCAGCTCTGCGGTAGTGGGCTGTTTTGAATTTTAGGAGGAGCGGGAGACCGGACAATTAGGAGCAAGAAAAATTCAAAACAGCCCACGACCGCTCTGCCGGATGTCTGCGCTCTCACCACCTACCCGCTATAATATCCGTTTGCGCCCGGCCCTCCGTCACAACCGTGGGCCTAGTGGGAAGGACCTCATGCCAACTGACATCGTCATGCCGCAGATGGGCGAGTCCATCGTCGAAGGCACCATCACCAAGTGGCTCAAGAAGCCCGGCGACAAGGTTCAGCGCGACGAACCCCTGTTCGAAATCTCTACCGACAAGGTGGACGCCGAAATCCCCGCTCCTGCCTCCGGCGTTCTGCAGGAAATCAAGGTCACCGAGGGCACCACCGTCGGCGTGAACACCGTCGTCGGCACCATCGCCGGCGATGGCGAAACCGCCGCCAAGCCCGCTCCCGAAAAGAAAGAAGCAAAAGCGGGTAGCGCCGGCGTCCCGCCGGCTGTCGCGGAGCCTGCCCTGAGCTTGCCGAAGGGGGCGTCTCGGCCTCGCACCCCGAGCGTTGAGCCTGAGCTACCGCCGCCTTCCGCTCCCGCCGCTCCCGCAGAAGAAGAAGCCCGCTCCTCCCCGCTGGTCCGCAAAATCGCCCGCGATCACGGCATCAGTCTCTCCCTGGTCCCTGGCACCGGACTAGGCGGCCGCATCACCAAGCAGGACATCCTGTCCTTCATCGAGAACCGTGGAGCGGCGGACGCCCCCGTCCGTCCGGCCGCGACAGCGGCCCAGGCACCCGCCGCCCCAGCTCCCATCCCCGGCGATCTCGTTCCCATGACCCAGATGCGCAAGCTGATCGCCAGGCACATGATCGAGTCCCGCCGCACCAGTGCTCACGTCCACTGCATGTATGAAGTGGATTTCACCCGCATCGTCAATCTGCGCGCCAAACACAAAGCCGGATTCGAGCAGCGCCACGGCGTCCGCCTCACCTTCATGCCCTTCTTCGTCCGCGCCGCCATCATCGCGATTCAACAATGGCCCATCGTCAACGCCGTCATCGAAGGCGAAAACATCCGCTACCACCCCAAAATCAACCTGGGCATCGCCGTCGCCCTCGACTGGGGCCTCATCGTCCCCGTCCTCAAGAACGCCGGAGACCTCAACTTCCTCGGCCTGCAGCGCGGTATCACCGATCTCGGCGAGCGCGCCCGCACCAAAAAGCTCAAGCCTGAAGACGTCGAAGGTTCCACCTTCACCATCACCAATCCCGGCCAGTTCGGAGCCGTCTTCGGCCTGCCCATCATCAACCAGCCCAGCTCCGCCATCATGGGCGTCGGCGGCATCACCAAAATGCCGCTCGTCATCACCGACGCCGACGGCAACGACTCCATCGCCATCCGCTCCGTTGTCCATCTCACTCTCGGCTACGATCACCGCCTCATCGACGGCGCCGTCGCCGACCAGTTCATGGCCCAGGTCAAAAAGAATCTCGAAACCTGGAGCGAAGAAGTCGGCTAGTTCGTAGAGATTGTCATCCTGAGCGTAGCGAACGATCCATGCAAGAACAGGGTAGTCTGAAGTCCGACGCCCGAGGTCCGCTCTTTGCGGGTGCCCCATTTCTCGCCGCGGGTGCCCCACCCTTGTCTCGCCGTTCTTTGGCGAGACAGGGTGGGGATTTTGACCTCTTCGCACCTGAGGTCCGATGCCCGATGTCTGAGCTTTACTGCCCGCTGGCCGCTGACGCCTGAGGGCTCCCCTTCGCCCACGTCGACGCGTTCAAGCATTCCACCGTCCCATCAATAATCTTCGAAATTCCGTCCTTGAACTTTTCCGGATCTATGATGTCCCGTTGTGTGATGGCATCCACTGTGCTCAGCGCGCTCTCCAGAAACGACATCGCTGCGTCCTTTTTCTCCGTTCCCGACTTTCCCGCGAACAATGCCTCAATCGCATTTACCAACGCTGGAATAAATGCAATTCCCCGTAACAGCTGATTCACAAAATTCATATCTCCTCCAATTCGAAAATGTCCATGTAGGGGCGGACGCCCTCGTCCGCCCAGTCGAGCGCAGCTCGACAGTCACCCCTCTGCCGGGTGCCCCATTTCTCGCGCGCTCTTTGCCCGAGAAGTGGGGGTTTTCCCACGCCAGCGATCTCCACAACTGTTACACCAGACTCGCCAGGATGTTGTTGATCGTGGCCAGATTCGGATCCGCCGCGTCCGTGGCTCGTGCCAGCAACGTCAGGCATGCCTTCAGTTCGAGCGCCTTGCTCTGCGCCAGTGCCAGCATGCCGCTCATGTCCAGCCCCGCTGCGCCCGCCGCCTTCAGAGTGTTGCTCGTCGGCGCGGCCGCGCCCTTCAGATTACTGATGATGCTTGTGCTTGGTGTGCTCACCTTCCTTCTCCTCTCTTCATCGAATTCAACCCCGCGAATGTTTCCGTTTCCATCTATTTTTCCGGCGACGTTTTCTTGGTCGCCAGATCGTGCGCCGCGATCATCGCCTTGATCTCTTCCTGCCCCTCGCGCAATTCGCCCAACTCCACTTCCGTTCGTATCCGTCCTTCGGTGTTGGTGGCCGCGATCCTCTCCAGACTCGAAACCCGCGCCTTCGTCGTCTCGATCTCTGCATCCCGCCTGGACGAATTTCGCGCGTCTTGCAGCACGTATCCCGTCAGCGACAAAGCAATCGCCCCCATCGCAACCAGCGTGCGCCCGTCGAACCGCAGCAGCCGGTTGCGTTCTTCGTTTCTTGTCAACCCGGTTGTCAGCGATTCTTGCAGCGACTCGGCCAGTGCCTGCACCCCCGCCAGTTGTCCCAGCACCTCAAGCTGGAAATCCTTCGCGGTGTAGGGAACCGCACGCGCCGCCTTGCCCGTGGCTCTGCCTCTCTCTAACAACTCATCTTCGTTCATATTTCCAGCTGCGGGTGCCCCACCCTTGTCGCGCTTTTTGCGACAGGGTGGGGATTTTGACTTCCTCCGTGCCGCTCCGCGCCCTCTGTGGTTCAGATTTTCTGATCGCTGACAGCTGATGGCTGACAGTTCATAGCGGGTAATCCACATGCAGCGCCGCCGCGTACCGCGAGTACCGGGGCGGTGACGAGTTGTCATATAGCCGCAGGAAATAGTTCTGTGTTCGCGCCAGCCGGGCCAGGCTGAATGTCTCGGTGCTGAATCGCCCCAGCAGATTCCGGTCGTTCGCCACTCCCCAACCATAGTCGTGCGCCCGCACCTCAATACCCCATCCGCTCGGCGGAGCCATCCCCGCATCCACGCTCACCGTCGTCGAACTCACCTGCGTAATCTGCGCCTCCGTCAAATTCTGCAGATAGTAGGCTCCCACCTGCGCCGTCGCAAGCTGTACCGGCATGTCTTCCAACGGAACCGTCGTCGCACTCGCCGCATCCTGGTACGCCAGCGGCGTCGCCAGATCATTGGCAAATTCGATCGTGTACATGCCGCGGTCATTCGCCGGATCTGCCACGTCAATCGTGACCGCCCGCACAATCGCGTCGAACACAGCCCCGCGCGACGGGACGTTTACCCCCACCGCATCCCCGGGAAAAATATCCGCCGCTGCTCCCGGCAGAAAATCGCTCCAGGTTTCATACCTGCCGATGCATGCCGCGCCCGCCGCATCGTCCAGAATCGCCAGCGCTGCATTCTCGCAGTCCGCTTGCGTTCGCGCGCTCGGCGTCTTCATCGCTCGTACGATGCCACGTGACCCGTTGTCCGCCCCACTCGCCAGACTCGCCACGCTCGCGCTGTTCACCACCTCCGCCGCCGCTCGCCCTGCTCCCCGATAGCTGGCCACAATCAGCGTGTTCAGCGCCGGCACATACTGCGGATAGAAGTCCAGCGTCGTCGAATCCTCAATCTCGCACTCCCCTCCATCCGACAGCGACGCCACAAGTTGCGTCGCGTAACTCGCGCTCGGCAACGCCGTTCGCACCTCGGCCAGAGAAATATGCGCCACATACGTGTACGCGATGCTGCACTGCATGTTCGCCGCGTTTACCAGCGCGTACGTACAGAATCCCGCCGCATTCGCAATTACCCCGTCATAGAGCACAGTCGCCGGCGCCACCATCGTCGCCGGATTCGACGGATCGATATCCTGCACTTCCAGCACAAATCTCACGTCGGCCGCAATTGCTGCTCCGCCCACCCCGCTTTCGGCGGGATGCACCGACGAGTGAAACGTCTCCTCGGACCGGTACACTTCCATCGAATACAAATACGGCGTCAGGACATACCGATGTCCCGCCGTCGTCGTGACCACCGGCCCCGTCGCCGCTCCCTGAATCAGCCCCTGTATGCTCATTCCCGCGCCCGACGGCGTCACCTGAAATCCCGCCAGACATCCCGCCGCCGAAACCGCCCCCGCGTACAATCCCCCAATTACGCCCTGCGACGTGCCCGCAAAACTCACGTCTCCATGCTGCAATTCGAGCGCCCCGCCCAGTTCAATCTGTTCCGCCACTGTCGTGGTCGCCGGACCGCTCTGCGGATGGGGTGCTCCGAAAGCCGGAAGCCAGAAGCCCCAAGCCGCCAACATTACCAGCACCCAATAACAAAGCCGCCCCATTGGGCGGCGGCCTGCGTCACGCATGTTCTCCTCCATCAACTTTTGTGTGGGGCGGGCGCCCGCGCCCGCGGGTGCCCCATCCTTGTCGCGCTCTTTGCGACAGGGTGGGGACTTTAACTTCCTCGTCAGCTCGCCGGTGTCCCACTTCTCGCGGGTGCCCCATCCTAGCCGCGTTCTGTGCGGCTAGGATGGGAACCTTGCTGAAATAATCATGTGGGGACAGCCGCCCTCGGCTGTCCGGCCGGGCGCAGCCCGGCAGTTCCTCGCGGGTGCCCCACTTCTCGCCGCTTTTGCCAGTGGGAAATTTCCCTCCGTGCTCTCTGTGTCCCCTGTGGTTAAGACTCCCCCCCACTCCCATCCAGAAACTTCTCCACGCTCCGCACATACACCTCGGCAAAATCCGCCACTGGACGCTTGTTCTCAATCAACTCCATCGCATCCTTCACATCCCATCCCATGGTCCCCAGCACCGCCAGCGCCATCATCGGCGCCCGGTGTACACCCGCAGCGCAATGAATGAACACCTTCGCGTCAGCCTCGGCCAGCGCCCTCTCCACGAAATCCACTCCCCGCTCAAACAGCGCCATCGGCTTGGGCTCGAAATCATCGTCCGTCGGATTCCACAGCACCGCGATGCCGTGCGCCCCCGCCAGCGGCGTGTCATCAAACTCCACCTGCATGTCCACGATGTGCGTGATCCCTTCCTCTGCCACCTTCGCCATGTTGCCCGCGTTCCAGATCCCGCCGCCGATCGCGATCCGCTCCGTTAACCAGGTAATATCCATTCCCGTCCCGTTAAAGTCTGTATGACCTGAGATGATGTGGGTGCCCCACCCTTGTCGCGTTCTTTGCGACAGGGTGGGGACTTTGACTCCCTCGCCAACTCGCGGGTGTCCCATCCTAGCCGCGCTTTTTGCGGCTAGAGCCTGCCCTGAGCGACCCCGAGAGTAACGAGGGGGAGTCGACAGGGTGGGGATTTCCCCGCTTCATTCTACCGGACCAGGCCCTGGGGGCTCCGGGCGCTCAGACCTTCTTTCCCCTCACACCAGAACTTCCTTCCTCGCGTCCGCTTCGACCTTCGCCTCGTCTCCGCCGGAATCGCCCTGCTCTCCGGCCGGATCGCTTCCGCCTGCCTCGTTACTGGTGGTCGGCCTTGCATCTTCCGCTGCGCCCTCGCCCGCCTCGCCGTTCTTTTCTCCCGGAGCGGCTGCCAGCTTCAGCCGCTCGATCAGTATTTTTGCCAGGCAGTCCTCTTCCGTGGTTGCCTGCGTTCCGTCATCCGCGGGCGGAAAAATACTCGCCACCTCGAACAGATATTTCACCGGCGCCAGTTGGCCCTTATTGCCCTCGCCAATCACCGCCTGAGCCATCTCCGTGGCATGCGCCTTCACCAGCTCCGACACTTCCTTCCGCACTTCCGCCGGATTGGTCTCAGCCTTGGCCTTCGCCTCGCCTTTTTTCTTCCCCGCCTTTTTCCCCGCCTTCTTACTCTTCGTCGTCTTCTTCTTGATCATGGCCCAACACCTTTGTTCTCCCCGGACTCACGCCAACTCCAGAAACCGCTCCCCTTGCGAGTGCAGCCGGATCGCCCGCCCGCGGCCGCTCCTGCCAGTCGAGAAACCTGCTCTTGCCAGGCACATCCATAGAACTTCGCCAGATGGCGCACGCTTGGCTTACCCCGCGTCATCTCCCCAAAAAACTGAAGGCGCGCCCTCGAGCGCGCCCTCTACGGAAGATTTCTTTTTTCTTGACTCTCTACTTTTAGAATAACAAATCGCCAGGGGTAGATGTAACACGGTTTCCAACTTTTTATTTCTCTTCTTCACAATCACTTACGAGAAAATTCCCCCGTTCCCCCTCTTGACAAGAATTTTTCTCACCCGAGCGAATACCTTCGAGCAGCCCAACTTCGAGCAGAATGTCCTTCAGACGATCCAGAGCTTCCACCAGCTTGCGATGAACCGTCATTCGCGTGCAGCCGAGCAAATGCGCCGCCTCCTCCTGCTCGTACTCCTGCAGCACCACACGCGACAGCACTCTCCGCGAGAATTCATCCAGCCGTGCCAGGCACATCTCCATGTCATGCACGAAGATCACCCGGTCCTCAAACGTCACCACCGTGTAGCTGGTCACCTTCGCCCGGAAGAACTCGCGCCCCAACAGCGACGGCAGCCGTCCTGTCTCGATCGCGTACCGCATGTAGCGCCGCAGCATCGTCACCGTCCTTCTCCGGTATATGCGCCGCTCCTGCTCTTGCTCCGGATCTTCCATCGCTTCCGTGCCCGCCCGCTCTTCCTGCGCTGGGCGCGCGGGAAATTGATGAGCCGGCAGTTCTTGCGGGGAAAGCCCCGGCGCATGCCCCGCACCTCGCTTTTCTTGCGAGAAATCCGGAGGGTGCAACAGATCTGGGTGCCCCACGCCCGCCGGGTGCCCCACGTCTCGCCGTTTTTGCGAGACGCGGGTGATTCCGGTGAAGGAGGGAACGCCATGCTCCGTCCTCTCCGCCTCCGCCGCGATCCAGGGAATCACCGGGCTCATGCCGCACCTCCCGCCGCTTCCAGATCCATCTCGCCGCTTTCGGCTTCATAGTCTTCGACCAGTGTGCGCCGCCCGATCGGCAGGGTCGGCCGCCGCTTCTTCTTCCCAACCGGCAAGTCCGCCACTTTCGGCTGGCAGTTGCCGCAATAGACCACCCCCGCTCCAAATTCCCGCAGCCACAACCCGCCGCAGTGTTCGCAGTACTTCAACTCCATCCGTACTTCTTCGTTATCGCCTTTCCCATAAGTGCCCGTCATAACTCCTCCTGAGTATTTCGAATCAACCGTTCCTTCAACCTGCCTTCCTTGCCAGCCGACACATCCCAAACTGGAACCCGAAGCGCCCACCAAAGACGGACTTCCCAAAAACGGAACAAGCCCTGTGCCGGGTCCCCGCCTTTCTGCCGGGAATCGAACACAGGGCTCGTTTCTCTTACGATGGCCTGCTTCAGCTATTTAGTTGAGGGCTAAGAAATTGGCTTGCTTTGTGAACCGATGTTTGCCGTTAACTCCCTTCGCTTCTACAGCTTCTGCGCGATCTCCTCGTCTAAGCCGGCGCCCTCCAGCCGTTGCCGGAAGTAGCCTTCCTCGTAGCCCGACTCAAGCACGCGTCCGTTCTGCATCACTACCATCACCCGTCCTGTGAAGCGAAGCGACAGCAGCAACCGCTCCATGGATGCCGACAGCACCTCGGCCTCCCGCACTTTCCGTCGAAATTCGCCGAAGTCCTTTTCTTCGTTAGAGTTACATGGATTACTCGTCATAACCTTCACCCTTGAAGCAGTTTGGCCCTTACTTTGCCGTGATCGTATAGCTGTGGATTTTCTCAGTCAAGGTTGGATTGCCAAACCCCCTGTGGAAAACTCGCCCGATCATCCTTCCGCCTCACAATTGCTGACTGTGTCATGGTTGAATCCGCCCATGAAATTCAAAGTCCTGCAGAATATTCTTCGCAACATTCTCTGGGTTCACGCCCGGAGCCGCGTTGCTGCTGGACCGCCATGACAACTCTCTCACGTTGTACCGCAAGGGTGAGTTGAATCTGTACGCTGTTCTGAAAAACGGAATTTGCGCAGTCCGGTATGTCGAACTGGCGGATACTCACTTGATCTTGCAAAACTTGTCATCCTGAGGGCCGCGCTTCTTGCGGGCCGAAGGATCTATGCAACAGGCTCGGAAGTGCACAGGTCCCTTCGCTTCGCTCACGATGACAGCGCGAAGAGATTAAGGAACCTCAGTCAGGTTCGAGACCGACTCTTGAGATCAGGCTTCTTACGAATCCCCGGTCCAGTACTCTTCTCGTACGTCGTCATCGATTTCAACGGGGATGTTGCTGACTTGGGAATGTCTCAGTTTTGGTGGCTCGGACGGACAAAGCTGTCGAGCTTCGCTCGACGGGACAGCCCCTTCGACTTCGCTCAGGGCAGGCTGGGGCGTCTGTCCCCACATGAATCTTTCCGCGGACTACTCAACTCACCCAATCTAGAAACTTGTACCACGCGCCGGCCAGCGGCAGGAACCACGGCTTGCCGTTGTACAAGCCAAGCGGCGCGCCGGGGAAATGGATGCCGACGAACGGGTTTTCCGGCTTATCTCCACCCCTACGATCGGCGGCCATGAGTTCGGCGATTTTCTGGCCTTGATACGTGGCCATGGCGACGCCATGCCCGGCGTAGCCGAGGGCGTAGTACATGCCGTCAAGCTGTCCGGCGTGAGGCATGATGTCGAAGGCAAAGTCGAGCGTGCCTCCCCAGACGTAGTCAATTTTGGCATCGGCGAGCTGCGGATACACGCTGATCATGCCGTGACGGAGAATTGCGGCGCTGCGGCGGATGGTCTGGTCGTTCTCCGGGAAAAACGCCGCGCGCCCGCCGAACAGCATGCGCCGGTCGGGAGTGAGCCGGTAGTAGTAGAGATAGTTCTTGGAGTCGTAGATCATGCGGTTGCGCGGGCTGAGCTCCTGCGCCAGCTTCTCCGGCAGGACTTCCGTGGTGATAATGAACGAACCGATCGGGATGATTCTCTTCTGCAGTGCGGGCGTGGCCGAGCCGGTGTATCCGCTGGTGGCGACGAAGACTTCGTGTGCCCAGAGCGGACCGCAGGAGGTTGTGATCTTCCAGCCAACTTCTCCCTGGCGCGAGTCGCGCTGGATGGTCTGGACGCGGGCGTGCTCGAAAATCTCCGCCCCGGCCTTGATGGCGGCGCGGGCGAGGCCAGCGACATAGCGGGCGGGATTGCAACCCGCGCTCACTTCGTCCACCATGCCGCCGTAGTGGATGGTTGAGCCGATTTCCGAACTCAGTTCATTTTTCTGAACCACCCGCAGCGTGTGGTTGAATTCGCGCGCCATGATTTCAGCCTGGCGGGCATAGTCGTCGAAGTGCTTCGGCTTGCAGGCGACTTCGAGGTGGCCGCAGCGGGAGAAATCGCAGGCGATTCTCTCTTCTTCGACGATCTTCTCAACGCAGTCCATGGAAGCGAGCGAGGCCGCGTACATGCGCTGGGTGAGCTCGCGCCCGTACTTGGAGATGAGCTGGGTGGAACCCAGCTTCATGCCGGTGAGCACCATGCCTCCGTTGCGGGAGCTGGCGCCCCAGCCGATGGTCTCGGATTCGAGCACCCCGACCTTCGCGCCGCGCCGGGCGAGCGTGCGGGCGGCAGAGAGGCCGGTGAAGCCGGCGCCAATGACGGCGACGTCGACGCCTTCAGGCAGCGGGCGAGCGCCATCTGCGGCGGGCATTTCGGTTGTGGTAAGCCAGTAGTTTTGCTCGAACATGCGTTGCTGCCCATGGTGACACGAAATGCAGAACTGAGAACGCTAAATGCAGGAAATTCAGATCTGTCGTGCCGTTCTGTCGTGACCGCGTCAGCTGCCTGGACCGGGCATTCTAGCGCGGCGGTACGGTGGTGCGGCAGTAGTACATGCACTTCCGGTTGAACCCTCTCGGGCGAGAAGTTACTTCGTTCCCCTCGGTAATCTTGCCGCGGTTACCGGCTCCCCCTACTCTGGAGTGAAATGGCCCTTCGCTGCCTTTTGTTTTCCTCAGACGGGAAAAGTGCTGCGCTGATCTGCCAGGTGCTGGCAGGTCTTGGCGCGGAGGGAGATTCCTGTTCGGAGGGCCCAGCCGCCGTTGAGAAAGTCATCCAACAGTCCTTCCAGATTGTCATCATTGACTGGGATATGCAGCCTGAAGCCGGCTTGCTGCTGACCACAGCCCGCGAGCGCAAAGCTGCTGAACGACCGCTCACGCTGGCCATCGTGAGCGACGACACAAGCGTGCCCAAGGCACTGCAGGCGGGCGCGAACTCGATTTTGCGCAAGCCCATCCTGCTCAACCAGGTCCAGGACACGTTGAAGACGGCGTGCGATCTGCTGCGGGCGCGCGAGTCAGCGGCCCAGGCGGCAGCGGCGTCGGCGGCTTCTTCGGCGCGCCCCGCCTGTCTCGAACAGGGAAGCGAAAGTCCTCTACGCGCAGGCGAGTTCCTGCCATCCAGCCAACCCGCTCCCGGAGCACAGTTCTTAGTTGAGTCAGACACACAAAAGGCGTTTCAGCAGCCAGCAACGGAATCTACCGGTCCGCTGAAGGAACTGGAGCCGATGGCGGCTGCGGTGCAGTCAGAACCGATTCCGGCTCCGGCTCCGCCCCCGCTCTCGCCACAGCCCTCGTCCCTGCCGCCGCCGGACGAACCTCGCGGCTTGGAATGGTACCTCAACCGGCGGGCTGCAACGCTGCCGCCATCGGTGCAGCAAGCTGCAGCGGCTGCAGCGGCAACCGCGGCAGCCCCGGCGCCGGCCAAGCCGGAACTGGTCGGATTCGATCAGATGGTTTCGCCTGTGGAGACATCCCCGGTGGCTCCAGCCGAAGACTCGGCCCCGGAACGGGAAGCGACTCCGGAACCACCGGAGGCGCACGACCAGAAGGCAGAAGACCAACTCTTCGCCTACATCACAGATGGCCGCGAAGGGTCGGAGGAAGAAGAGCGGCCGCGTTCTCATCTGGGCAAGAAGGCGGTGGTAGGAGCTCTCGTGCTGGCCGCTTGCGCAATCGTGGCTGCACCGCAGGCGCCCTGGCATCCGAAGGCGCTGCTGGTCTGGGCCCGCGGGCACCAGGCTCTCCACGCCTGGCTGAATCCGCAAACGGTCACCGCACCACAAGCGCCGCCCGCTCACGAGGACTTCGCGCGGCCGGGCGACGAGTACAAGCTGCCGGTGGCAGAGAGTATTCCCGACGCCACAACCGATCCCTCGCAGATTCGGGTCGTTCCGGTAGTTGACCCCACGGCGAAGAAACCAAACAACCCGGGGTCGGATACTGATCAAACTGCGGTGCAGCCGGAAGGAGCGGGAACCAATCCGGCCGACCAGGCACCCGCGACACAGGTACAACAAAACCCGCCGGGGCAACCGGCAACGGCCCCGCCCGTGGCCGCCGCACCGACGCCGAGCGGAGCCGCTTCACCCGGCTCGGCGGCCGCCGCTGCGGCGGCGCAGCTGCGCTCTGACGCCCAGGCGGCAGCCTCTTCCCCGGCTCCTTCTCCTGTGGCTCCCGCTTTGACGCAGCCCGAGCCGCCGGTAAGTCCGCTGCCGCATTCCGTTTCCACACCGCCCACTTCCCCCGCCGGGATACCCTCGAGCCTGAAGTCGGACATCGCTTCGATGACGCCCGAAGCCAGCGGCAACAAGCCAGTTGAGGCCGCGCTGCCTTCGATTGAGCCCGTAGATATTCCGGAAGCCACGGCGCGTGGTCTCGTGACCGATCAGCCGGCGCCTCCCTACCCCGCCAGTGCCAAAGGCCAGCAGGGGACAGTCGTTCTGCAGGTCTTGATTGGCCGCGATGGCACCGTGCAGGATGCCAAGTTCTTGCAAGGCTCGCTGGCGTTTGCGCGGGCCGCGATTGATGGGGTGAAGCAGTGGAAGTTCAAGCCTTACCTGATGAACGGGCGGCCAGTGTCAGTGCAGGCGCCGCTGACCATCCCCTTTAAGCCGCCGTCCTAGCTCCCAAGTGGTTTGTTTTGTTGAGAACGAGGCCAGAACTGGGGATCGCGGTGACTCCCGCGCCGCCTGACCGAGACAGCCAGACCTCGTCCGTTCCTGAATGGGGCGGCGCAGGCCGCGGCGTTACCGACGGGGATCAAATGAAGCAGCCGGGAGAGCGCAAGCCGCATCTATCGAGATATAATGTGAAGAGTTTCTCCGGAAGTACTTCCTTCCAGAAGACGGCCAAACTGATGTCCATGAAAACCAAAGCTGCGGTTCTCGTTCTGTCCTTTGCCGTATTACTGTTCGTCGTGGTGGGCTCGCTGGGAGGCGTGCACGCTTCGTCGAACGACGGCTCTTACCGCCAACTGCAGGTTTACAGCGAAGTTCTGCAGCGGGTGCAGAACGAGTACGTGGAAGAACCGAACATCCCGAAGGTGACCGACGGCGCTCTGCACGGCCTGCTGGAGTCGCTGGATTCGAACTCCAGCTACATGTCCGCCGACGCCTACAAGGCTTACAAGGAGCACAAGAGCGCAGCCAAGGGCGGGATCGGCGCCGTGATCTCGAAGCGCTTCGGGTATGCCGACGTGGTTACGGTGCTGCCGGGTTCTGCCGCTGAGAAAGCTGGAATTGAGCCGACGGACATTTTCGAATCGATTGAAGGACAAAGCACTCGGGATATGTCGCTGCCTGAGATTCGCAACCTGCTGGCTGGCGCGCCGGGGTCAAGCGTGGATGTGGCCGTGGTGCGAGCGCGGCGGGCGGAACCGCAGAAGGTTGTGATCACGCGGGAGGTCGAAAACATTCCTGCCGTTACCGACAAGATGATGGAAGAGGGCATCGGCTATGTGAAAGCCGAAACGTTGACCCGGGGCAAGGCGCAGGAAATTGCCGCCAAGATCAACGCGCTCCAGAAATCGGGTGCGAAGAAGATTCTGCTGGATCTGCGCAATTGCGCGGAGGGGGACGAAGGCGAAGGCATCGCGGTCGCAAATCTGTTCCTCAATCATGGGACGATTACCTACCTGCAAGGGCAGAAATATCCGCGGGAAGCATTCAATGCCGACCCGGCGAAGGCGGTCACTACGTTGCCGGTCGCAGTTTTGGTCAATAAGGCCACAGCCGGCGCGGCTGAGATTGTGGCGGCGGCGATTCTGGAGAACGCGCGTGGCGATGTGGTTGGCGACAAGACTTTCGGCGACGGCTCGGTACAGAAGACCATTGACCTGCCCGATGGAGGCGCTCTGATTCTCTCCGTGGCGAAGTACTACTCGCCCAGCGGGAAGGCTATCCAGGACGAAGCCATCACGCCTAACGTGCTGGTAGCGGACGCCGACGATAGCGTTGCACCGGAAGATGAAGAGCAGACTCCTGAGCAGCAAGCCAAGCCCAAGAGCACGGTAGATGATCAGTTGAACAAGGCCGTGGAAGTGTTGAAGAGAGGGAGCAGCTAAGGCAGTAACCAAATGAACGATTTGCGCAATCAGATAGAAAACCTTTCCGCGGCTGAGAAAGTCGAGTTGCTGGACGCGGTGTGGCAAAGCTTGGAAGGGGATGCGTTGTCGCTGACTGATGCGCAGCGTGAGGAACTCGATCATCGTATTGCCCGACAGGAGCGAAGCCCTGCCGATGTGATCCCGTGGGAGCACGTCAGGTCTGGTCTCTTCAAGAAGCCCTGATGCTGCCAGTCGTCTGGTTAGCCGAGGCGGCCGCAGACCTCGAAGAAGCGCGGAAATGGTACGAAGATATACGCCCTGAGATTGGGGAGCGTTTCGCGCTCGCCGTTGACTCAGCAATCCGCGCAATCTCAACAAACCCACTGCAGTTTCCCGCTGTATACCGTGACCGCCGACGGGCGGGTGTGCGCCGGTTTCCGTACGGGATATTCTTTGAGGTTCAAGAGCAGAGGATTGTTGTGATCGCGTGTTTTCATGGCAGACGCAATCCGAAAAGGCAGGAATCGCGCTAGCCTGCGCTCTGCCGGTAATAGCAACCTGCAGCAAAGTGCTATCCTGACCTCGACCGCTCATGATGTCCCTCTACGAAAATCTCCCAGAGGTCGAAATCGGGGGGCGCAAAGTTGTCGGCCGTGTTCTGTTTGGACTGCTGGTGCTGGTTTCCGCGCTGGTTGGAGCCACGGCCGGGCTGCTGCTCGTCTACACCACCGACCTGCCGCAAGTGGACGCACTCGAAGCCTACCGCCCCAGTTCGATCACGGAAATTTATGACGATCACGGGCGGGTGCTGGGCTCATTCGCTTTGCAGCGGCGGGTAGTGGCGAGCTACGACGATTTCCCGCCGCTGTTGCGCGACGCTCTGGTTTCGATCGAAGACAAGGATTTCTATCGCCACTCCGGCGTCAACTTCTGGCGCATCATCGGAGCAGCCTATCGCGACATTGAATCAGGCGGCAAGGTGCAGGGCGCATCCACTCTGACCATGCAGCTGGCCCGCAATCTGTTCTTGTCGCCGGACCGGTCGTTCCACCGCAAGGTGCAGGAAACGATGCTGGCCATCCAGATCGAGCGCCACTTTACCAAGCCACAGATCTTCACCCTTTACGCCAACCAAATTTTTCTTGGGCATGGGGTGTACGGGTTTGAAGCGGCATCGGAGTTTTACTTCAGCAAACCGCCAAAGCAACTGACGCTTGAAGAAGCGACACTACTCGCGGGCTTGCCCAAGGGGCCTAGCGTGTATTCGCCGATCAACCATCCCGATAAAGCGGAAAAGCGGCGCAGTCTGGTGATCAACGCCATGCTGGAAGACGGCAAGATCACGGCAATGCAGGCGGCTCAGGCGCGATCGGCGCCGGTGGTGCTGCATCTGGCCCACGATCCCAATTCGCTCGCTCCTTATTTTGTCGAGGAGATTCGCCGCTATCTCGAAGGCAAATACGGAGCCGACCAGGTGCATGAAGGGGGATTGAAAGTCTTTACCTCGCTCGATGTGGACCTCGAGAAAGCCGCAACCCAGGCAGTGCTCGACGGGTTGGCGGCTTATGAGCGGCGCCACGGCTGGAAAGGACCGCTGGAGAACATCGTCGCCGGGGGAGGGGTTCTGGAGAAGTACTCCCACCCGGACTGGGACGATGAGCCGGAGGTGGGCGGATATTTTCACGCACTGGTAACCGCGGCAGGACCCGGAATCGCCACCATGAAGTTCGGCCGCTATACCGCGGCTCTGGGGCAGGCCGACGTGGCCTGGACCGGCCAGAAGCTGGCTGACATTCTGAAGACAGGCGACATCTGCTATGTGAAGATTCTGTCGCTGGGGGCAAACGGCGCAGCAAAAGTAAGCCTGGAGCAGGACTCCGGGGCGCAGGGCGCACTGCTGGCCATCGACAACGCCACCGGCGGTATCAAGGCGCTGGTGGGCGGCCGCGATTTTAACGACTCGAAATTTGACCGCGCTACCCAGGCATTGCGCCAGGTTGGCTCGTCGTTCAAGCCGTATGTGTATACCACGGTGATTGACCAGGGCGCCAGCCCGGACGACACCGTGCTCGATGAACCCATCAGTTTTGAGACGCCTTCGGGAGACTACACGCCGCACAATTACGACGAAAAGTTCGAAGGCATCATCACCCTGCGGCGGGCGCTGGCGCAGTCACGCAATATTCCTGCGCTGAAGCTGGCGAATAAAGTCGGCATCAGGAGCGTAATTGACTATGCCGAACGCTTTGGCATCACCACCAAACTTCCACCGTATCTGCCCGTGGCATTGGGATCGGCGGAAATCACACTGCTGGAGCAGACCTCGGCCTATAGCGTGTTTCCCAACGACGGCGTGCGCGTGATCCCGCGCTACATCACGCGCGTGACCGACTATGAAGGGCGCGTGCTGGAAGAGGACTTTCCCGAAGTGAAGGATGTGATCAGCGAGCGTACGGCGCGCATCATGACTTCGATGTTGCGCGAAGTTGTCCTCCACGGCACCGCGGTGGCGGCGGCGAAGCTGCCGTTTCCGGCGGGAGGCAAGACCGGCACGACCAATGATTTCACCGACGCGTGGTTCGTGGGATTCACTCCCACCATGACGTGTGGAGTCTGGGTCGGCTATGACGAGAAGAAATCTTTGGGGGCGAAAGAAACGGGAGCGCATGCCGCATTGCCGATCTGGATGAACTTCATGACCGCGGCGATGGCAGGCAAAGATGCGGGAGATTTTCAGCCCCCGCCCGCGATGCCGCGCGCGGCGCAGAAGGTGGACACGCCAGACACCGCGCCGGCGACGGAAGAGGCACACTAAGGGGCAGGGGAGGATTCATGAGGAAGAACACGGTTCTGACGTGGACTGCTGTCCTGATGGTTGCGGCGGGTGCGTTCTCGCAGAATTCATCCGTGAGTGGCATCAATGATGAGATCAAAGTGTCTCTCGCGGTGACGCAGGTGCTGGGCTCGCAGGTCAAGGCGTGGAACCACCACGATCTCCAAGCTTTCATGGCGGGATACTGGAAATCCCCGGATCTGACTTTTTTTTCGGGCGCGAATGAGCGGCATGGCTGGCAAGAGACCATGGATCGATACAAGGCGACCTATCAGAGTCCCGGGCACGAAATGGGCAAGCTGGAGTTTGCCAATATGCGCGTCGAGGCACTCGGGTCCGACGCGGCCTTTGTTCGCGGCGAGTGGCATTTGACCATGTCCGACGGGAAAACTCCGCATGGTCTGTTTACCCTCGTGTTTCGCAGGTTCCCCGACGGATGGAAGATCGTGCACGACCATACATCGGCAGCAGCGGAGTGAGCGTCAGCCCAAGCATCTGCCCTATTTACTAATGAGGTTCCCCGCCCGCACCTTCACCCTCGCTGAGATAATCAATCCAGGTAAACCCGGGAGGTTCCTGATGGAAGCAGCAACAAGGTGCGAGATTATTAGCGGCGGTCCGCTTACCGACGCACCGGACCACTACATGATTACGGTACGGCTCGAGGGCGACGATGAGCGTGAATGGACATTCGTCCGCAAACCCGACGGCACATATTGGGAGGTCGTTGGCACTGACCTTTTTCCGCGCACAGGCGGAATACTTCGCGTCGATCTCGGTGACCAGATCGTCGATCCAAAGGCGCTCGCTCTCTGCGAGCGGCATTACGGACAGATCCGGGATGCGGAAACCGCAAGGCTGAAAGTGTTGGGCTTACGCAAAGTGCGAAATACTGAGCCTCAAAAGTATGAGCTTCGCCTGTTCGACACGGCGGAAGAAACACGCGGCTACTTTCAGACCACGCGGTACGGCACAGAAGAAGAAATCCGGGCAATGATGAAAGACGGCGGCCTCCCGGAAGGCCAAATAGACTTCTACCTTGGCCAGGCACCATAGCTTCAGGCTCTTGCACGCCCCATTCCCTTGTCCATGGCTTCATTCGCCAGTTGGTCGGCTTCCGTCACTCCGCGGGCACGCGAGCAGGCGCCACAGGCATAGATCCCCCAAGTGGAAGTTTGGGACTCCGGACATTGAGGGAAAGTTTACCCTGAGGGGCGAACAGAGCCAGGGGCAAAGGCGAGCGTGCGTCACTCCGTGCGGGGCGTCGCGCTGGCGAGCGCGAGAATCGCTCCGGCAAACAGCAGCGTGTCGAAAAAGTAGTTGATCCCGTCGACCTTGACGTCGGTGCTTGGGTCTAACAATGAGGCGATCAGGATCGGGCCATAGACGACAAGGACCAGCAGGAAAATCCAGGCGCCGAGATAGGTTGCGGCCGTCCGCGTCTTCTTCGCCAGCAGAATGCATAAGCCTGCAATGAGCAGAATCGCCCCCGTCAGATAGCTGATGAGCACGCGGGCTGGAATCCAGGTGGGCATGAATTTTTCGAGAGGAACGCCCGGGACATTAAGGGGATGAAGAAAGTGCTCGACGCCGTAGAAAACTGCAGCGATCCCGATCAACACGCGGCCTACGGTTATGAGCTTGCTTCCGCCTTGCCCGCGGCCTGGCTCGCGCAGGGCGTCTCCCGCAAGGATCCAGCCTCCGCCCCCGAACGACATCTCGCGGAGCACATACGTCCATACAAACCTGTCTCTGGGGTGGGCGAGAGCTCCACGGAAGTCCATCATCGCCACGAAGAGAAACATCATGATCCCGAACAGCAGGCCGGACCAGCGCACCTGAATTCTTGTGGCAATGCTCAAGGACGCGGCCAGCAACGCAGAGCCGACGAAATAAGTCCAGAATAGGGGCCAAGGCATAAACTTGGGCACCAACTGCATGATGCCCTTGGCGGCAGCGAAATGCTCCGCGCCGAAAACCGCCAGCGGCATGGCGAAACACAGATTGGCCAAGGCGACGATTTTGTCGAGACCGCGAGCCTCGGTGAAATCGCGCGTCGTGGCTAACAGGCCGATCAGGAGAAGTACAACGCCGGCGCTGCACGTCGAGACGACGGTGCGGGAGATTTCGAAAAATGCGGCGAGAATGGTTGGGTGCATAGATTTTCCCGGATCGGGGCAGCGCCTCAGAATTCTACGCTAAAGGGTGGGTTCGAGGCCGGGTGGAACCCCGGACGCCCCCGTCCGGGGGAGGACGACTGTGTGGGCGGACGAGGGCGTCCGCCCCTCCCTAGCCTCTCCCTTGCTTCTTCTCCACCTTCGCCCAAGTGTCTTTCAGCGCAACGGTACGGTTGAAGACCGGCTTCCCCGGCTTGGAGTCCGGATCGGCGCAGAAATATCCCAGGCGCTCGAACTGATATCGGCTGCCTGGCGCAGCGTTGGCCAGCGATGGCTCGAGCTTGGCGCGCGGGACCACTTCGAGCGAGTTCGGATTCAGATTGACGGTGAAGTCCTGGCCCTCGGGCACGTCTCCCGGATTTTCCTTGGTGAACAGGTTCTCGTAGAGACGCGCCTCGGCGTCTACGGCATGTGCCGCCGAAACCCAGTGGATGGTTGACTTCACCTTGCGTCCGTCCGGCGGTGCGTTGCCGCCGCGTGTGGCGGGATCGTAGGTGCAGTGAACTTCGACGATTTCACCTTTGTCATTTTTCACCACGCTCTTTGCGGTGATGAAATAGCCATAGCGCAGGCGCACTTCACGGCCGGGCGAGAGGCGGAAATATTTGGGCGGAGGGACTTCGCGAAAGTCGTCCTGCTCGATGTAGAGCACACGCGAGAACGGGACCTTGCGTGAACCGGCCGACTCGTCTTCAGGATTATTCTGCGCGTCCATCTCTTCGGCCTGGTTCTCCGGATAGTTATCAATCACAACTTTCAGCGGCCGCAGCACCGCCATCACGCGCGGCGCGCGCCGGTTCAAGTCTTCCCGCAGGAAATGCTCCAGCATGGCCAATTCAACGATTCCGTTGGTGCGCGAGACGCCGGCCGCAGTAACAAAGTTGCGGATCGCCTCCGGCGTGTAGCCACGGCGGCGCAGGCCGCAGAGCGTGGGCATACGGGGATCGTCCCAGCCGCGCACGCGTCCTTCTTCCACCAGCCGCCGCAGCAGGCGCTTCGACATGATCGTGTAAGTCAGGCTCAGGCGGTCGAATTCGATTTGCTGCGAAGGAAAGATACCAAGCTGCTCGATGAACCAGTTGTAGAGCGGCTGGTGGTCGGCGAATTCGAGCGAGCACATCGAGTGCGTGACTTTTTCGAGCGAATCCGATTGCCCGTGCGCGTAGTCGTACATGGGATAGATGCACCACTTGCCGCCGGTGCGGTGATGCTCGGCGTGCAGGATGCGGTACATCACCGGATCGCGCAGGTTGAGGTTGGGCGAAGCCATGTCAATTTTGGCGCGCAGCACGCGCGTGCCGTCGGGGAATTCTCCGGCTTTCATGCGCTCGAACAGGTTCAGGTTTTCTTCGATCGGCCGGTTGCGATACGGGCTGTCTTTGCCCGGCTCGGTCAGCGTGCCGCGATGCTTGCGAATTTCTTCCGCCGAGAGGTCGTCAACGTAGGCCTTGCCGTCCTTGATCAGCTTGATGGCCCACTCATAGAGCTGGCCGAAATAATCCGAGGCGTAGAAGAGGCCGTCCCAGTGGAAGCCGAGCCATCGGACATCTTCCATGATCGAGTCAACGTACTCGACGTCTTCTTTTTCAGGGTTGGTGTCGTCGAAACGCAGATTGGTCTTGCCGCCGAATTCTTCGGCCAGACCGAAGTCAATGCAGATCGCCTTGGCATGTCCGATATGGAGATATCCGTTAGGCTCGGGGGGGAAACGGGTCTGTACCCGGCCGTTGTACTTGTTGGTCTTGAGATCTTCGACGATCCTGTCGCGGAGAAAATTGGAAGGACGAGAGTCCGGAGCGGAGTTGCCCGGCGCTTCGGAAGATGACGGATTCATGGTTCGATCTTATCGCAAGGGAACAGTCCGTGGAGAGGCGGGCGCCCTCGTCCGCCCGGAGAGTGGCATGACTCTATGTGGATGGATCTGTGGAACTGCTCCCCGGACGAGGGCGTCCGGGGCTCCAAAATTCGTCCGGGGCTCCAAAATTCTTGAACTACGGAATCAACGACAGAGGGGGAGGGGCGTACGGATTCTGTTCCGGCGAGCACCAAATCCAGCGATACTGCTGCCAATCGTCAACCAACCCCTTGCGCACAGGGTTCTGCAAGATGTAGGCGATCTTCGCGTCCAAATTCTCGGAAGAACGAACGACGCGATCAAATGATTCTTCCTGCCAGATCGTATCGTGAATCCCAGAACGGCGATTGATGGCGTGGGCTGACGCGCCCTTGATTGCTTTCAATATCTCAACAAGTGAAATGACGGTGTGACGAGTTTCGTCCGTCAGTGGTGTGAGAACCAGATGAACGTGGTCGGGCATGACCACCGCAACGCGAAGGCGATATCGCCTTTCGTGATCATGGACGCAGCAGCCCAGCACGACATTGCGGGCCCAGTCGGGTAACTCGCGCCGGAACTTGGTGTTGAACGTGATGAAATGAGGAGTCCTGTCGCGCTGCATGTGCGGCAGATTGCGGCGGTAAAACTGCATGAAGGAATTTTGTCATTGCGGATTGCTCGGTAGAAGGAATTGGCGCGAAAAAAAACGCGGACGTTCCCGAAGCAGGAATTGTGGAGGGGCGGACGCCCCCGTCCGCCCATGCTGCCACGTTTGCCCAGCGCTCCCCGGACGAGGGCGTCCGGGGCTCCATGTTCGGACTACGGGAGCCTTTGTGCCGCGCGCGCCACGCGGGCCAGGACGGTTTCTTTTCCCAGAACTTCCAGCGTTTCGAACAGCGGCGGGGCGTTCTTGCGGCCGCAGACGGCGACGCGGATGGGCTGAAACATCTGTCCGGCCTTGAGCCCGAGTTCCTGCGCGGCGGCGCGCAGGGCTTGGTCGAGCGGGTCGTGCCGGAATTCGACGTCGGCCAGCACGGCTTCGGCCTTCTGCAAGACCTTCAGAGCCATGGCAGCGTCTCCCTTTTGCGGGACGAGTTCGGCCGGGTCGTAGGGTGGCAACTGATCGACGAAGAAGAAGTCCGCCGCAGTGAGCACGTCGCGCAGCAGACGGATGCGCTCGCGGATGAGCGGGGTGATCTGCAGCATTCTTTCAGGCGTGACGTTGAATCCCGCTTCGCGCACGATGGGCAGCAGGCGCTGGCTGAGGTCATCGATGGGCAGGCTGCGGATGTGCTCCGCGTTGAGCCAGAGCGCCTTGGGGTCGAAGGTGTCTTCGGGAGCAGAAGTGGATCCCCGGACGCTCTCGTCCGGGGAGGCCTGGGCGGGCGAGGGCGCCCGCCGCTCCACCTCGGATTCCTTGAAGTTCACCACCGCGTTCGCCCGGTTGATGCCTTCGAGCGAGAAAGCGTTAATCAACTCGTCGAGGCTCATCCGCGTGCGGTCGTCCTTCGGCGACCAGCCCAGCAGGCAGAGGAAATTCACGAACGCCTCGGGCAGAAAGCCGGCGTCGCGATACGTGGTGACGCTCACAACCGGGCCGTGGCGGCGCTTGGAAAGCTTGGTGCCATCCGGCGCGACCAGCAGCGGAAGGTGAGCAAACTGCGGCGGGGCGTAGCCGGCGGCTTCAAAAATCAGCACGTGCTTGAATGTGTTCGAGAGGTGGTCCTGCCCGCGAATAATGTGGCTGATGCGCAGGTCCGCGTCGTCGGCGCAGGAGGCTAAGTGATACGTGGGCATGCCATCGGAACGCAGCAGGGCAAAGTCCTCGATGTCGGCGGTTAATTTGTTCTGATCCCCGTAGACCGCGTCATGAAAATGGACCCGCCACGCGCCTTCGGCGCGTTGGAGAGCCGAAGTCCCTCCCCGGACGGGGGCGTCCGGGGCTCCCTTCGGCTGTCCCCACATCGTCTCATCTCTGGGCACGCGGAAGCGCAGGGCAAACGGTTCGCCCGCCGCGGCGCGGCGATCGCTTTCCGCGCGTGACAACTCGCGCATCCCGGGATTAAACAGCCAGGTTCCCTGGGCACCGGATTTCTCGCTGTCGCCGGTGTGAGCGGGCGTGAAATCGCGGTAGGCGAGTCCTTTCTGAAAGATCGCTTCGGCAATCTGACGATGCAGCGTCCCTCGTTCCGACTGCTTGTATTCCTCATCCCAGCCTAGCCCCAGCCACTTCAGGCCGTCAAAAATCGAGGTGACCGAAGCGTCGGTGTTGCGTTCCACGTCGGTATCGTCGAGCCGGAGAATCACCGTTCCGCCCGTCCGGCGGGCATACAACCAATTGAAAATAAAGGTGCGGGCGCTTCCCACATGAAGAAACCCGGTGGGTGAGGGCGCGAAGCGCACGCGCGGCTGGGCCGTACTGCTGGTTAACTGGTTCATTCGGAAGTCCCTAGCGATGGTACGGGCGAGGGAAATCGAGCGTCAAGCGGAGGCGATCCTGGCTTGCGGATGAATTGGAACGCAGACAATCACTGTCGAGCTTCGCCCGACCGGACGGGCGGGGGCGCCCGTCCCCACACGGGCAGTGGTGCTGCGGGTGCATCAACTTCGCGGCACTGTACTTAAATCCTGTTGTGTTCGCCCACCGGCTGTGAAAACATTAAGTTAACCACTTCCCTCCGGAACTGATCGCCCGGAATTTTGGCCAACCGGCGTTGGCGGCCTTATGAACAGCTTGGTTATCACCACGGTCGTAATCCCGGGTTTCGTTTCGCTGCTGCTGTTTCTTGTCTTCTGGTATCTCCACGAACAGAGCCGGCAATCCTATTTTCGGGCGTGGCAGCTGGCCTGGGCAGCGTACTCGCTGCACTACATTTTCGACGCGTTTCCGAAGTCTCCCATTGCATTTTTTCTCGGCGAACTTTTCCTGGTGGCGATGGCGTTGTGCATCTTCGTTTCCACGCGGCTGATGCGCAGTTCGTATCGCTTCCGCTGGTACGACGCGGCCGTTGCCGTCCTGGGGATCACGCTCGCGGCCTGGACGCTCCACGGGCACATCATGAGTGGCGTTTTCCGGCCCGACGTCCAGCCGAGCATACGTCTGGGCATTGGCCTGGCTGCCATTCTGTTGTATTGCTCTGCCGTCTTTTATCTGAACGGCCACAAGCGCGGATCGCTGGCCTTTGAGGTGCTGGGTGTGTCGCTGGCCTTGTGGGCTGTGCTGATGGGCGTGGGGCAGTTGCAGAATCCGTTGGGAGAAAATTTCGTCACCGCCAGCCGGCTGTTCGGCCCGGTGCCCCAGATGCTGCTGGGCATCGCCATGGTGATGGTGTTGTTCGAGAACCAGCGCAACGCGGTGCAGGAGAACACGCTGGCATTGTCCACCCTGGGCGTGGACCCGCGGCGACTGCTTTTTGCCGAAGACCTGGTGCCCAGCATGCAGGCCGCGCTGGAGCGGTTGATGACCGCTCTGCCCGCGCGTCGCGCCGCCATCTTCATCACGGAACGCTGGCGGGGTTTGTTGCCCTCGGTGCAGCAGGGTTTTTCTCCCGGCTTCCTCGCAGCACTGGAAAGAAGCGGAGCCGGAGACTACATCTGCGAACTGGCCTACCGGCATAGCGGAGTCTTCACGGTCGAGGATCTGGCTGAGATCACCGAACCGCTGCCGGTAGCTTCGGTCGGGGTTTTTGCGGAGTTCCGGCGGATTCTGATGGACGCCGACGTCCATCATCTGACGGCAGTCGCTCTGCAGACCCGGGAACACTATTATGGAGTCATTCTCTTCCCGCACCGCCAACGCCGGGCTTTCGGCTCGTCGGGTCCGCGTCTGATGGTCGGCCTGGCTTTGCAGTTGGGTCTCACGCTGGAAAACTATGTCGTCAGCCACGATGCCCATCGCCGCACGCAGGAGTACGAACTGCTGACCGAGATTGGAAAGGCTATCAGTTCGCGGCTCGATCAGGATGAGATTCTGCGCACGATTCAGGTGGAGCTGGGGCAGATTTTCGACACCAGCCATTTCTACATCGCGTTCCAGGAAGCGGAGGAAATCCGCTTCGAAATCGAGGTTCGGGATAACCGGGTCCTGCCCAAGCGCCGCCGTGAACTGCGCAATGCTTTTACCGAATATGTAATCCGCACCGGCGAATCGTTGCTCATCCGCTCTGACCTCGAGGCCACGCGCAAGCGTCTGGGGATCAGCCATGTACCGGAACGTCCGGCGAAATGCCTGATTGCCGCGCCCATCTTCGTCGGCAACAAGCCCTTCGGAGTGATGGTGGCCATGAATCCGGAAAGGGAATTTGTTTTCGAACAACGCGACCTGGATGTGCTGGTGACCGCGGCCGGGCAGGTCTCGGTCGCGATGGAAAATGCACGCCTGTTTGCCGAAGAACAGCGGCGCTCCCGCCAGCTGGCTTTCCTCAATAACATTTCGCGCACCGCCATCTCCAGCGATGATCCCGCGCACCTGCTCAGCCAGATCGCGGGAGAGATTCATAAGAATTTTACTTTCGATCACATCGGCATCGGCTTGCTCGACTATGGGACCAAGGAAATCGAGATCAAGGCTGAGGCCGGCGCCACCGGGCATGCCACGGGCAAGCGCATTCCGCTGGGGACCGGCATCCTGGGCCGCGTGGCCCGTACCGGAGAACGCGCCCTGGTGCAGAATGCGCCACCCGGCAGCCTGAGCGGCATTCTCCCGGATTCCCGCGCCGTGCTGTGCATTCCCATCACTTACGGAGAAACCCTGCTCGGAGTGCTCAACGTCGAGAGCCGCGGCGAGAATACCTTCTCGCCCCAGGATGTGCTGATTCTGAACACTCTGGCCGACCTGCTGGCCACGGCCCTGCACAATGCTTTCGTCTTCCAGAAATTGCAACAGCAATCCATCACCGATGGACTGACCGGGATCAAGACACGCCGCTTTTTCTGGGAAGCGTTGTCGGCGGAGTGGAAGCGCGCCTCGCGCTCCGGACGCCCGTTCTCCGTGGTGCTGATTGATCTCGACAAATTCAAGGAAGTCAACGACACTCTGGGCCACTTCGAGGGCGACCTGGTGCTGGCCCGCGTGGGGCGACTGCTGGAGCAGAAGTCGCGGCAGTCGAACGTGGTGGCGCGCTATGGCGGCGATGAGTTCATCATCCTGATGCCCGAGACCGGGGCGGAACAGGCCCAGGTGCTGGCCGAACGCCTGCGCCAGTGGCTGGCCACCGATCCCATGCTGGGCGAACACCACGTGACCGGCAGCTTCGGCGTGGCCAGTTTTCCCATGCACGGATTTTCCATTGAAGACATCATCCGGGTGGCCGATGCCGGCATGTATGTGTCCAAGCGATCGGGAGGAAACCTGGTCTCGACGGCGCAGGAATTTGCCGAGGGGCAGGACTTCGCCCAGCAGCGCCAGCAGATTTCGGCCTATATCGAGGGCTTCCTGCAGCGCGAGCACACCGGCCCCGAGCAACTGGAAGAGTTGACCTCCACTCTTTTCAAACTCTGCGGCGGCGAGGAAGAGTGCAACGTCGCCGTGCTCAAGGAAGCCATCGAGTCTTTGAGCCGGGCCGCCGAATCGCGCGAGTTGCAGACTGCGGGCCACGGCGACCTGGTGGCGCGCTACACCGGAGTGGTAGCGCGGGCTCTGGGTTTGTCGCCAGAGGAAACGGCCGACCTGGTCTATGCCGCTCGCGTGCACGACGTAGGCAAGATCTTTGTGCCCGAGGGCATCCTGAACAAGCCCGGCCCGCTGAGCGAGAAAGAACTCATCGAGCTCCGCATGCACGCCCACGTGGGAGCGGAGATCGTGGGCATCATCCCGCACAGCGCCATGATGCGGGAAGCGGTCGAGCATCACCACCAGCGCTTCGACGGCTCCGGCTATCCTGACGGCCTGCAGGGTGAACAGATTCCGCTGTGGGCGCGCATTATCGGCCTGGCCGACAGCTACGCCAACATGGTCACCGAAGAATCCTTCTCGTCGGCCAGGGCGCCGGAGCAGGCGCTTGACGAACTATCCCAGATGAGCGGCACTCGCTTCGACGGCATGCTGGTGCGGCTGCTGCTGCGCGGGTTGAAGTCGGAGCGGACGCCGTCCGGGTCGGGAAGCTGAACTGCGCGGCCGCGCCCCGAATACCTCGCGACTACCTTGCCTGTTCCGGCTATGTCTCAGTTTGGCGGCTGGGACGGAATGCGCTGTCGAGCTTCGCTCGACCGGACGGGCGGGGGCGCCCGTCCCCACACGAGCAGTGGTGCTTCCGGCTGTCCCTTGCCATATCCCTCCGGAAACGAGGAAACTAGTGTGCCATGTCCATCCCTCTTTCTCTCTCAGGCAAGGTTGCACTCATCTCCGGCGGATCGCGGGGCATCGGCGCGGCTTGCGTCCGTATGTTTGCCGCCGCCGGCGCCCAAGTCGTCTTCAGCTATCGCAGCGCCCGCGCGCAGGCGGAGGCGCTGGCCAAGGAATGCGGCGCCGACCGGTGCGTTCCCGTGGCCTGCGATTTGAATAATCCGGAAGCGGGCCGCGAGCTGGTGGCCGAGACCGTCAGGCATTTCGGCCGGCTCGATATCCTCATCGCCAACCATGGCGTCTGGCCGGCAGAAGACGTGCCCATCGACCGCATGCCGGATGAGCAGTGGCGCTCGACCCTGTCCATCAATCTGGACGGCGTGTTTGGCCTGGCCAAACACGGCATCGCCCAAATGAAGGCCCAACCCCGAAAGGGAGCGGTAGCCGGGCACATCGTTCTGATCAGTTCGACCAGCGGGCAGCGGGGCGAGGCCTTCCACTGCGATTATTCTGCCAGCAAGGGCGCGCTCATCAGCATGACCAAGAGTCTTGCGACCGAGCTGGCTTCGGCGGCCATCTATGTGAACTGCGTGGCCCCCGGTTGGGTGGACACTGACATGAGTGCGGCCGCCCTGGCGGATGCAAAAACCGGCGACGCCATCCGCCGCACCATCCCCCTCGGCCGTGTGGGCAAGCCGGAGGAGATTGCTGCTCCCGTGCTGTTTCTGTGCACCGAGCACGCCGGCTTCATTACCGGAGAAGTCTTCAACGTGAATGGCGGTGCGGTGCTGGTGGGGTAGAAGCGGGGGCAATCGCCCGAAAAAAGAGTTGAGGCTGAGTTTGCGTTTCGGCCATTTCCTGCATCGAAGGGAGTAGGAACTTTTACTGGCGCAGGCAGAAAGTCCCCAAGAAACGCTACAATTCTGATTGGGCTCATCACTCCTTTACACGTAATGCGACGGCTACTCCCGATCCTGGTTCTGTTGGGTTCGGTCTGGTCCCACGCTGCGGGACAGGCCCAGAACGTGTCTGCCCCGGCGCCACCACAAACTGCTTCCCCGGCCAAGACCCCTTCGGCCGCGCCTCCGGAAGACGAAAACACGCGTAAAGCTAAAGAGGTGGTTCAGCAAGGCATTCAGGCCCTGGGCGGACAGGCTTACCTCAACATTCGTGACCGCGAACAGAGTGGGCGCGGTTATGTTCTGCATCACGGCCGGCAAGAGGGGCAGGGTGTGCTGTTCTGGGGTTTCAGCCAGTTTCCCGACAAAGAGCGGGTGGAACTCACCAAGGAGCGCGACGTTGCCGAGCTGTATGTGGGGGACAAGGGATACGAGATCACCTACAAGGGCGCTCGTCCCCCGGAGAAGAAGGATCTGGACGATTACCTGCGCCAGCGCCATTTCTCGCTCGACACCGTCCTGCGCACCTGGGTCAACGAGCCCGGCGTTTTGTTTCTGTTTGATGGCAACGCCATCGCGGCTGAGCACTCGGCGCTGCAGGTTACGCTCATCAATGCCAAGAACGAAAGCGTTACGCTCTACTTCGACGCTGATACCCACCTCCCGGTAAAGAAGACGTTCACCTGGCGTGACCCGGTAGACCGGCAGAAGAACGTGGAAGAGGAGATTTACGACAACTATCGGCAGGTCTCCGGCGTGACGGTTCCCTACAACGTCACCCGCTACTTCAATGGCGACATGTCCCGCGAACGGTTCTTCTTCAACGTGACCATCAACCAGGGTCTGGACCAGGCCATGTTCGATCCCAACTCTGGCTACGATCCCAACAAGCCGGCGAAGAAGAAGTGACTCCCTGCCCTTCACACACCCTCTCTGGACAGGGATTTTTCGACTCGCGCCCCACCCACCCTGATGTCGCAAAGAATTGTTTGGCTACTGCTCCCCCGGACGAGGGCGTCCGGGGCTCCAAATTGCGTCCGGGGCTCCAAAAGCGCGACGTTAGGATGGGGCACCCGCCTTCACTGTGTCCGGGAAGGGCATGACTTCCAGTCGTGCCGCATGCCGGTTGTGCTGGATACTGGGCTTCAGCCCCTGAGGGCCGCGCAGCTACAGCTTCAGCGAAACCGCTCTAGTCTGGCTAGAAACTCGCTTCCGAGGGTATTTGCCGGGCTGGTTCACCGGTTGACTCGCAGGATACTCCGCCACGAAGTGTGGCTTTTTTGCCACAGACGACATTCCCGCCACGGATAGTAAGCTGGCTAGTAATCCAACCGAAAGCATTTTAAGAAATAAGAAAGTGGTTCAAGAGCAGACAATCCGCTCG
>Ga0187872_10000062_pt1 | contig 116974 bp, 124 predicted proteins | sample June2016WEW_16_4_FD_132973 | JGI IMG/M metagenome (GOLD analysis project Ga0187872, IMG submission 132973) | Peatland microbial communities from SPRUCE experiment site at the Marcell Experimental Forest, Minnesota, USA - June2016WEW_16_40 | ecosystem: Environmental > Terrestrial > Soil >... | reverse complement strand
TTGGTTCCGCGGAACTTCCCGCAGGCACCTGTCGACTGGTGTGCGCGCCCACCAATCCTCGGCTAGACAGTGTTGGTTCCGCGGAACTTCCCGCAGGCACCTGTCGACTGGTGTGCGCGCCCAGGCGACGGATGGGCACCACATGCTTCTCCAGACAACTGGAAACGTTCTTTGATGGGCCGTGGAAATAGTCGTCCACGGGGAAGAGCGAATAGGGTTCGAGTTCCCGAAACACGCGGCCCAATTTCTGTTCGATCCGGTAGATGGCGTGGAAGAAATTCCCGCGGTCCATGTAAAGCTTCGCGCAGCACAGTTTCCAGTCCGCTCCGAGCAAGAAGTGATAGTTGAAAATGCGATTCTCAGATTCCGTCAAAGTTCGTTTGCTGACCAGACAAAAGTCTGCTGCAAACTCTTCGTCCTTGCGACCCCAGGAGCCCCTGCGGTCCTTGCCAGGTAACGGATCCAGCGTCACGCGGCTCATGTACTTCTCACGGCCGACACACTCACGAAAGCGATCAAAACATGCCCGGAAAATGGCTCGTAACACGCAATTGCAAGGATGCGTCGCCCCATGGCGGCCGATTCGCAATCCTAAGCCCAGGCAGATGTTGCACGCCGGGGCAGCTAGCGCCAGCGTTTCGGAACGGTTCCATTCCATTTAGTCTCACTCTCTTCTAGAAAACCCGGCGTAGCAACCGGGTCAGATAAGCCGACGTGATTTCCAGTCTCATCGCCCTTGGGAGTCACGTCAATCCAAAAGGGCTCTGGTGGTAGGCAAGGCTGCCTTCCTCGACTAAGGAGAGAGTCCGATAAGGCCAAGATTGTCATTCACTTAATTAGGTTCACTTCTCGGCCGCAATTAATAGATGTAAGGTCTCAAGCCCGCTGATTCTTCTTATTCTGCTGGAGCCTATTTCAAACTGAAATACGAGGAGTGGCCAACTTGACCTTCCAGGACGCGCGCCTTAGGCTGCTCGCTTACGTCCGGGATCAAGTTCGCAATGGCGAGTTCACGGAGAGAGGATTCGCCCGCCTGATTGGGATATCGCAACCTCATGCCCATAATGTGCTCAAAGGGGTCCGGAATCTCTCCCCCGAGATCTTCGATGTGGCGTTAAAGAATCTTCACTTGTCTTTGCTCGATCTGGTCCCGCTCGACGAGATTGAAGCCCAGCTACAGCAGCGCACGCACGAGCGAGTAATCGAGGTTCCCTTTCTGGAAGGTCCCATCGGGCCCGGCAAACCTTGGCCTGCCGCAGTGAACTGGCGGAAAAGTTTCCCGGTACCGCTTCCTTCTGTCACGCTTCCCATTGAATTTGTAATGGCGAAGCTAGTTGTCGATCCAGCGCTGACTACCACCCTTGGCTCCTGCGACATTGCGCTGCTGGACACCTCAGATCGGCGGCGGTATGCCATCGCGCCCCAAGGCCTTTACGTAGTGGAGCGGAACGGCGAAGCCGTGATGCGTTACATTCGCTCAGGCGCGCGGCACTACTACCTGATCACGGATGCCGACATGGACAATCCCACCGCCTGGGAGCAGGTGGCGTTTACTGCCCCCGAGCTCCAGGCTGCGGTGAAAGCCCGTGTTTTCTGGCTGGGCCGCGAGCGGGACCGCGATGCGCCGGCTCAGCGTGGCCGGTTTTTGTACGATCCGATTTCTTCGTAGGCATCCAGCACTTGCTGCGCCGTTCGCTCCCAACTGAATCGCCGCGCCTGTTCGAAGCCGCGTTCCACCAGCTGGCTGCGTCTCTGCCCGTCGAGTAAGACTTCCCGCATACCACGCGCGATATCGAAGACGTTCTCGGGATTCACAATTTCCGCGGCATCTCCCACCACTTCCGGCAACGAACTGACGCTGGAGCAAACCACGGGCGTTCCGCAGGCCATGGCCTCCAGCGGCGGCAATCCGAAGCCCTCATAAAGCGACGGAAAAACGAATGCCGAGGCGGCCTGGTAAAAAGCGCGCAGCGTATCAATAGGCACGAACCCGAGAAACCGCACCGTGTCCTCCACGCGACTATGGATGACAGCATGTCGAAGAGCTGGATAGCGCGAAATCTCGTCGCCGATGATGAGCAGCCGCAAGTCCCGATACATAGGGTGATCCTGGATTTCGCCCCGCAGGACCGCAAATGCCTCCACCAAGCGGGGAATATTTTTCTGCGGATTCGTTCGCCCCACGTACAACAGGAACGGGTAATGAATGCGGTAGCGGTCCAATACGCGCTGGATCTCCGTGGGAAAACCAGGCGGATAACCGAATTCTTCGCCATGCACTCGCGCCATGGCTGGAGCACTGGGAGCGTGAAACGTTGGATCCGGCGCGTTGTATACCACTCGCATTCGGCTGGCCGGAATCCCCAATACCGACTCCACATCCCGGCACGTCGCCATGGAAACGGCCATGACGCGATCGGCGCGCAGCAGACCTCGCCGCAGATAGAATCGCCGCAGACGGTTGCGGAAGCCAAGCTGGCTCGCAAACAGCAGCGTGCTCATATCGTGGATGGTCACCAAATAAGGCTTCGGCATCAGCAGCGGCACGGCATTCAGGGGGATATGGAAAAGGTCGGCCTCCAGCTTTCGCAGGAACAACCCATAGTGAATTTGGGCCAGACCGCGTTGGGCTGTGCCCCCCTTATTAGCCCCAGGAAAGATCGCCGTTTCAAAATTCGGCGGCAGATCGGAAAACTCTGGAACCACCCGCTCGGTGGTGATCAGCTGGTATTGATTGCGATCGTCCACCCGCGCCAGCGCGCGAACCAGGTTGCGGATGTAGGTGCCGATGCCAAAATCTGCTACGCGGCGGGTATCGAGTGCGATCCGGAGCGGCATCGGGGGCGACTGGGTTGTTAGGCTGTGGTGCGCGCTAGCGTCCAAGGATAAAGCGGGAAACGATCCGCCAGCTCCGTCACCCGCCGCCGCACCGCCAGAAGCGTGTCTTGTGTATGCACACCGGATTGGACCCCATTCAAGGCTTCGGCAATGAGCGCGGCCACCTGCCGCATCTCGGGCTCGCGGAAACCGCGCGTGGTTACCGCCGGAGTGCCTAGCCGGACGCCGCTCGGATTCAGCGGTGGATTCACATCGAACGGAATGGCGTTCTTGTTCACCGTGATGTAGGCTTCATCCAAGGCTGTCTCGGCCTCTTTTCCCCGAACACCTTTGGCGAACACGTCCACCAGAAGCAAGTGCGTGTCGGTGCCTCCGGAGACAACCCGATAGGACTGCTGTTGCAGGCTCTCGGCCAGCACCTGGGCATTGGTAATCACCTGTTGTGAATAAGCGCGGAACTCGGGCGTCATGGCTTCCAGGAAACATACCGCCTTGGCCGCGATCACATGCACCAATGGACCGCCCTGAATTCCGGGGAAGAGCGCCTTGTCGATGGCCGCGCCATACTGGGCCTTGGCCAGAATCATCCCGGAGCGGGGTCCGCGCAATGTTTTATGCGTGGTGGATGTCACAATGTCCGCGTATTCGCATGGATTCGGATACAGGCCCGCGGCTACCAATCCCGAGAAGTGCGCCATGTCGACTACCAGAATGGCACCCACCGCATCGGCAATCTTGCGGAACCGCGCGAAATCGATGATGCGCGGATAGGCGCTGCCTCCTGCAATGATTAGCTTGGGCTTGTGCTCTTCGGCCAGCCGGGCCAGTTCCGCATAGTCGATGCGCTCGTCCTCGCGAGACACTCCATATGCCACGACATGATAGGTCTTGCCTGAAAAATTCAATGGGTGGCCGTGCGTGAGATGTCCGCCGTGCGCCAGATTCATGCCGAGGATCACGTCACCCGGCTGAATCACCGCCGCGTAGGCCGCTTGATTGGCTTGCGAACCCGAATGCGGCTGAACATTGACATATTCAGCCCCGAAAAGTTTCTTCGCCCTCTCCCGCGCTAAAGTCTCCACCGCGTCCGCGAATTCACATCCCCCGTAGTAGCGCTTGCCCGGATATCCCTCGGCATATTTGTTGGTGAATACGGAGCCGGTCGCCTGTAAGATGGCTTCGGAGGTGAAGTTTTCGCTGGCGATCAGTTCCAAGCGGCTATGTTGGCGTTCAACTTCATGTTGGATGGCCTCATAGACTTCCGGGTCGACGGCGGAAAGCGGGCGCGACATGCGCTCGATATCGTTCATAAGTTCTAGTGTAGTGCACCCTGCAACAACTTGAGCACTACGCCCTCGTGCAATCGAAGGAGTACGATTGTTTTCCGATAAAGCCTCGCGTCTTTGTGTCGATGGACAAGCGACGGAGGTAAACGCCCATTCTCACTCCTACAATTTCCGCATCGCTGGCTTCGGCGAGTCTCGCTCCCAAGGTGCTATGCATTGCGGACCGGCCAGGCGAGATTGTCAGCGGAATTCTCTTGTCGTCCACCCTGATGGTGGAAGGCCTTATGCAGGGCCTGGAGTTTCTTCGTTCTCAGGATTTCGATGTGGTGCTAGTCAGTCTTCCGCTCGCCGATTGTGCGGACGCCGCCAGTCTGCTGGAACATTTGCAGCAAGCCCAACCGGGTACCCCAGTGGTCCTTCACGCGCCTCGCGCCACCGCCACAGAGGTAGTGCGCCTGTTGCGGTTGGGCGCCTTCCACGTATACGCTCACGGCGATGCCACCAGTTTGCTTTTTCTAGCGGCTAATTCCAAATGGAGCCAGGAAGCAACATCCGCTGTTGTGGAATCTGAGATGGAACCCTGGCGCCATTTCCTGATCGGCGACAGCCGTCCGATGCAGCAGACCGCGCAACAGATCCGGTTGGTGGCTCCCCGCCGGTCTACCGTGCTGATTACCGGAGAAACCGGGACCGGCAAAGAACTGGTGGCCCGCTCCATCCATGCCGCCAGCGGCCGCAACCGGTCGTCCCTGGTGGCCGTGAACTGCAGCGCTCTTCCCGAAACTTTGCTGGAAGCCGAACTGTTTGGCCACGTGAAAGGCGCCTTCACCGGTGCAGTGGGGCATCGTGCCGGGCGTTTTGAGGAGGCCAATCACGGTACGCTCTTTCTGGATGAAATCGGCGATATGCCGTTCGGGGTGCAAGCCAAGTTGTTGCGGGTGATTCAGGAACGCGAATTCCAGCGGCTCGGCAGTTCGGAAACCGTTCGTGTGGACGTGCGCGTGGTCGCGGCCACGCATACCGATCTAGCGGACCTGATCAAAGAAGGCAAATTCCGCGAGGATCTGTACTACCGGCTCAACGTAGTGCCCATTGCGTTACCGCCGCTCCGGGAGCGTCCCTCCGATGTGCCCACGCTGGTGGAGCATTTCATGGAGAAGATCTGCCGGGAGGAGAATCTTGCCCCGAAGCAAATCTCCCACGAGACGCTTGGCCGGTTAGCCGGGCATGACTGGCCCGGCAATGTCCGTCAACTGGAGAACGCGGTGGAAAAGGCTATTGTCCTGAGTGGCGATCGCACGGTCCTTTTCCCAGCCGACTTCCCGCTTCCGCCTCGACGGCTGGCGGTCGCTTATCCAAGTGGAACGCAGTCCATGATCGCGGTCCCCGATCAAGGTCTCGATTTCGAACGCACCGTTGGGAGTATCGAACTCAACATCCTGGAGCAGGCCTTGCGGAAAACTCGAGGCAACAAAAAACTCGCCGCAGAGATGCTAGGGCTGAAGCGAACCACACTCACCGCGAAACTCAAGAGCCTGGCAGCGGTTGGCGCCGCGGGTTAGCTCCCATCCCGGGAGCTTCATGCATGAGTGCCGCGCGCACGATAAATCGCTGGGGCGCCGACCCAACGTAATAGAAGGGATAACAAGTCACCAGCGTTAGCGTCGCGCCTCCAGAGGCTTCCAGGACACTGACATCGCGCGGCGTGACAATGCGAGTGGATTTGACGATATAGCGATAGGTTCCAGCCGTCGTCTGCAGTTCGATGGTGTCGTCGTCGCGAATGTTACGCAGTGCTCGAAAGAACGTGTCGCGATGCCCGGCCAATCCAACGTTGCCGACATTGCCGGGCAGCGCCGTTCCCGGAATGTGTCCCACGGCTCGGCTCAGCGTGCCTTCATCGGCGCCTTCCCGCACCATTACCGCGAGGTTAAGCCGCGGAATCTCGAGCCGTCCGATAACGGATCGTTTGGCCGGAGGCCCTGCACCGGGAGTTTCGGTGGGGGCTGGGGCGGGCTGAGGAGCCTCCGCTTTCTCGCGGCCACCGCTGAACAACCAGCGTGCTTCATCGCGGATGAATCCGCCCACTTCAGGCGTCAGTCCCCGCAGAGTCTGATCGAACGCCCAGTCTTCATAGGCCTGATACAGCACACTGCTGGTATTCACCCAAACAAAGCAGTCGACGGCCAGCAGGCCAACCAGCAGAAAAATCCATTCCAGCGCGCGTAAGCCGCGCCGCTCGGATCTGTCGGGCATCTCCTGATCGTGCCAAAATAAGCGCGCTTTCATCGAGACTCCGTCACCTTGTCCGAAAACACGTAACTCGTTCTGGTGCGCACGATCAACTTCGGATGATCTGGCGAGAAAGCCTGTACTTTGATGTGACGCTCCATTTTTCCTTCGGCGTTAGGCACATATCCGATGGTGTAGCGTGTGCGAATATCCTTAGCAATTTGGCGGCAGATGGGAACAATATCTTCCAATGCCTGGGGATGGTAAAACACGCCGCCGCTCACGTGCGCCAGGTTTTTCAAGACGCCCTCATTCCTCTCGGGATCGTCTTCGTCGTAGATGCCAACGGTGTAGATGGTCACTAGCGAGGACAGCACATCCTTCATGACTTCCTGGAACGTATGCTTGCTGTGATTGTCGCCGCCATCGCTGATCACCACCAGCGTCTTCTTGGCTTGTCTTCCGAATTCGAGTTGACGCAGCGACATCTCGATGGCATCGTATAACGCGGTCCTGCCCTCGGGATCGCCTTGCCACAGAGCTGATCGCAGTTGTTGGACGTTATCCGAAAACAAAACGTCATCGGGCAGGCCGCGGCGAGGCTTCTCATTGAAGTTCACCACGAACATTTCATCCATCGGGTTGCTGGCTTGAATGAAGACTAGCGCGGCAGTGACTACTTGCGCCCGTTTTGGCCGCATGCTCCCGCTCTGATCCACCGCAATTCCAGCCGTGACCGGAATGTCCGAATTGGCGAACTGGCTGATCTCTTGCGGTTTGCCGTTTTCAAAGACTTTGAACTGGTCTTTGGTGAGTCCCGAAACAAAGCCTCCGGCAGCGTCCTTCACACTAACATCCAAAAGAACAAGCCGCGAAGTGGTCTGGATGGTGAACTCCTGGGCGGCAGCTTTTGCGTCAGTATTGGAGGCTCTCGTTTGGCCCCCACCACCGACGCTGGCTGCTGCCCACAACAGGACACCGATTCCCAGACGCGCTACGCGGCCGCGGATCATGAACTCTCCGATCGCCTTGACCTTACGATACCGATCTTACGACAAACGGAAAGCGCGAACCAGAGCGAACAAACCGAGCGAGAAGATGCCGGCTAGACCAATCAACGGATAAGGACTGGCGGTCTTGGGCAGTTCCTGAGGCTCAGGAGCCGGAACTGGCTCAGGAGCCGGAGCGGCTTCCTGGGGAGCTGGAGGCGGAGTATTCTGGGCCACCTCTTGTTGTGGTTCCGGCTGTGTTTGGGTTACTTCAGCTTTCGGCAACTCTGCCGGCTGGGTAGCTTCCGTGGTGGGGACCGGTTCATGTGCGACAGCCGCTATCTGAGCGGCGGCGGACTTCGGGTAGGCGAACTCTTGCCCGAAATTGTCGCCCGGGTAGAACCAAGCCCTCAAAGCCTTCGGTTGTCCGGGAGGCGTTTCCCAAAACGTAAACACGGTTCTACCGGTCGGCTGGATCCGATAGTTTGGAATTGCGAGGATCGTAGTCTGCAGGTGCTTCTGATCCTTGTCGAAAATCTGCACGATGTGGCGATCCGACGGGGAATCGAGCAGCTTCACCACGTAGGTTCCGGCAGGCAGCACTTTATTAGGCACCTGGATCGGTTCATCGACGGTCAGCACTGTCAGCTTGTTCCATTCGTCCGCGCGGGCGCCAGGTGCCAGCGCAACTCCGAGCAATCCGACGGATGCCATTGCAACAACTAAACGGTTCATAATCTACTCCTTCTTTGGTTAATGGCCGCTTCGCGATCGCATCACGCAACCGCACGGTTTAAACTAGTCCGGCCCTGAAGCCGCGACCTCACCCTTACACATCGCAGCTTGAATGCCAAAGAGGAAGTGATGTCGATTCATCGTTTTTCTAACGAAACTCGTCGCTGGACACTGAAAGTTTTACAGATGCTGTTGAACTATGGACTCGTCCGCCCGCAAACTCCTAAGCCGCTCAGCCACAGCCTGCGCGAATTGACTCAATAAATGGCTGACTATGCTCAGTTTCCCTAGCGTTGCAGTGGATCTTCTACCCAAGGAGGCGTCGCGTCCATCAATCGGCCCAGCTCAGGCTCGAGCAAACTCATCTTTTGCTTCATTTCCCAAGCAATTTTGCGATAACTGAAGTGCCCCTTCACTCCGGACCGCAGACGGGCGATGTATTCAGCTTCTGCGAAATCCATCTTGAAGAGAAAGCGCGAGCGCGCGGCGAATGGAAGGAGATAGTGACCGCCAGGCCTCGGTAATGTCATTGCAAGGTTACAGGTCCGTGACACCAAGGCAGCGTATCGCTCGCTCAACTCCGCCAACGCAATGGCTTCCGGGGTTTCAAAGCCAAGTTTTGCGGAGTAACCCTGCCGGTACTGCTGACACCGCCGGTGCCGGTGAAGATCGCGATACGCGCCGATGTCCATCACGATATCGAAAACATAAGGCTCGCTGCGGAAAGTTCGCAGCAACTCGTCACGCCTGGTTCTGGAGTGCAGGGCGACATCCATCACTTCTCCCCTTTGCGCCGTGCTCCAAGCAGACGCCATCTCGTACAGCTCCCGGTACGGCCGATCGGTCACCGGATAGAGCAACGTTGCCACGATGTCCGCCGCCGTATCACTCGGCTTTATAAGATCGACATCGTCGTTAGGCGCCGCGGACGTAGCTGTGGCGAGGTTTTGCGCCGCCCAGCTGCGCAGATCTTCGCGGCTCCGTTCGAAGTGCTCGTCCGCATCCAGATGCCGCGCCAGCGTTGGCGCCACGGCTTCACTCGTTCCCTTCTCATCCCAGCGCAAGCACGGTTCGGCAGCGCACGCTTCCGCAATTTCGTCCGCTAACCCGCGCAGCTCCCCATACTCCGAGGCCTTCAACCGCCGCACTTGCCGCTCCAGTGTGCGAATGCTGCTCACCTGTCCGACACCCGTCGGGATGCCGAAGCACAGCAAGTAGCGGGCTACATCGAAAGCCCGTGCTTTGACGTTGCGCTCATACGCCGCCGGGCTCATCTCTGCGGGCCGTGGCAATTTCCCGGCGAGATAATGGAAGACTTTGGCCTGAATCTCGTTGTAGCCGGCTAACAGCTCTCCGGCTGCTTGCTGATAGACAGCCGCTTGTGCCGCGTCGAACTCCGGCGGAGTTATAAATCCGGACTTCGAGAAATCCTGATAGCGGGAGGAGCGTGCCTGGCCGTCCCAGAGCTGTTCGTCCTCGATCTCAGTGGCGGCCAGTTCGGAGATGCCCTCGAAGCACAGCACCACATGGCCGAGGTCGGCGATGGATGCGTGCCCATACTGAAAATAGAAGCTCTCGAGAAACTTGGTGGAGTCGTGCGTGCGCACCCATTCCACGGAATCGCGAATCGAATCGGGCGAGCGGCTGTAGCGCGCCAGTGCAAATGCGCACTTTTCCGGCGGCATCGGCGATAGCGTAATCACTCGCTGGTTCGCCAAGCGTTCCGTCGAACCTTTCATGAACCTTTGAATTCGCCCGCCAGCCTGCTAGCGAGCGGACGAGTCTGGCCGGCGTACTTGTTGCCGGCCTTCTTACCATAGGGCATGGACGAAGGCGTGGAGAGCTGCTCGAAGGTGAACGAGCAAACGCGCATGCCAGGATACAGCGCCACCGGCATACGTCCCAGATTGCTGAGCTCGAGCGTCGCTTTACCCGCCCAGCCTGGATCGAACAAGCCGGCCGTGCCATGCACGATGATGCCAATTCGCCCTAGGCTGGACCGCCCTTCCAGCCTGCCGAGAACGTCGTCGTCAAGTTCCAGGGTTTCTTCTGTGATGGCCAGGACGAACTCGCGCGGCTGCAGGATGAAGGGTTCGCCCGGCGGCACCATCACGCTCTTCATCAATCCTTCAATGCCCTTGTTTTCGCGCAGATCGATATAGGCGTTGCGGCTGTGTTCGAAGACGTTGAACTCGTTGCCCAGCTTAAAATCCACGGAGCAACTCCCAAACTGTTCGGGCGGCAACTCCGGCGAAATTTTTATCTTGCCCTGCGCGATGTAGCGCCGGATGTCCACGTCGGACAAAACCATAGAGATTCAAAAATAGCACAGGCTGGTTTGGGACCGGCATGATCCGCGCTGACGGCGGGCTCGTCCTTCTTAAGAAATGACGCCTTTTCTCACCGCGTACAGAATCAATTCCGCGAAGCTATGGAGGTTGAGTTTCTCCTGCAGGTTTCTGCGATGGGTTTCCACCGTATACAAACTGAGGTTGAGATGCTGCGCGATCTCCTTGTTGGACCACAATTCCGCCAATAGTTGCAGGATCTCCCGCTCGCGCGGGGTGAGCAGATCGTAGCTATCTTCCGCTCCGCGGGCCTGGATTTCACGGACATAGTCTTCCATCAACATGCGGGTAATTTCGGGACTGAAGAACGTTCTGCCCTGGTGCACGGATTTGATCGCATCGATGAGATCCCCTTCAGCGGAATCTTTCAGCAGATAGCCTTTGGCGCCCGCCTTGAGCGCTCGAAGAACATAGCCTTCGTCCGAGTGCATGCTGAGAATCACAATAGCGATTTGAGGCAAGGCGGCATTAATGCGCTGTGCGGCTTCGATCCCGCTCAAGTTGGGCATCGCGATATCCAGCACCGCGACATCGGGCTGCGTCTTTTCCGCTTGCTCCACGGCCTGCCGGCCATCCGACGCTTCAGCGACCACGGCGAATTCGGGACGGCTCTCCAGCAGAAGCCGCAGACCACGCCGCATGACCGTGTGATCGTCAGCCAACAGGATGCGAATCTGTTTCAGGGACACACGCGCTCCGGCTCTCCCGCCCGCTGTTCTTGAGGTTGTCCTGGGGTTTGTCCCAGGCGACTGGCAACTCCACCGACAGTGTAGTGCCGGCCCCTGGCTGCGAGTGAACCTGGCACGTTCCTCCCAGCCTGGTAACGCGCTCCTGAATCCCGAGCAGCCCCAATCCCTTAGTAAGCCGGACGTCAAATCCACGGCCGTTATCTTGAATGTTCAGAAGCAAGTGACCATGCGCTTGCTGGACGCTGATGCGGACCGAAGTGGCGCGAGAATGCCGCGCGCAATTATGCAGCGCCTCTTGAACCACTCGATAGATGCATGTTTTGTAATCGTCCGGCAATTCATCGGAATCGAGTTCTGCCGCTATCGTCACGTCCATTGAGCTGCTCTTGGAAGATTCCCGGGCCTGCCACTGCAATGCTGGAATGAGACCCAAGTCATCCAGCATCGACGGCCGCAGTAAAAGCGCCATGTTGCGAACCACGCCCACCGTACCTTCCACCAGCCCTTTGATCGTCTCCACATGCCCGCGCGACTGTTCCTCGCTCCGCAGCGCGAGCCCGCTCGAAAGATTACGCAATTCAATCAATACCGCTGACAGAGCTTGCCCCACTTCATCATGCAACTCTCGCGAGAGCGACCGGCGTTCTTCCTCCTGCGCTTGAACCAAACGCGCCGACAGTTCCTTGAGCCGGGTACGTGCTTCCGCCACCTCCCCATACTGTAAGCGGGCCTGGCCTTCCAAGTTCAGGATCTGGCGCATGGTGAACAGCGCTAAGCCCAGGCCCAGCGCCAGCGCCGCCAGCAGGGTGAGCAACAGCCGGGTCTGGAAGCTGACCAGGAGGGAAACTACCTGTTGGTTCCCGGCATCCAACTGCTGCTCGTTCAGGTCGGCGATGCCGCCCGCAAGGGCCAGCATATTCTGCCGTCGCGGGAACACTTCGTCGCGCAGAAAGGAATATCCGGATCGCCGCCGTTCAGCCGCGTCCCAATGAAAGATCGGAGCTAAAATTCCCCAATAGCCTGCTAATTCCGTCCGAAGCGCAGTGTAATGTTGGAATTCCGCGGGAGCCACTTGGCCTCCGTAGGAGTCAAGCGCCGCTTCCATGTGTTTCCGAACTTGTTCGAGGTTGACGCGGTAGGTCTCGGCCCTTTGGGGTTCGGGTTCGAGCAGGTAGTCCCGGACGTAAGTGCCGGAGACATAAACGTCCGATCGGATATCGTTCAGTACGTGGTTTTCCGCTAGATAGCGGCGGCGGATTTGATCGTCGCTGCGGCGGAAATGCCCCAGCACGCGCAGGGCATCGACTCCGGCCAGAGCCATAATCGACAATAACCCGCCAAACCCAACCGCGAGCACGATGCGCGAGCGAAAAAACACATTATGGGAACCTTGTCCCGAGCCCATAGTATCAAACGAGAGCCCATGGATCCCGAGGACGAATTGGTGGACGGCGGGGGGATCGAACCCCCGACCTCTGCATTGCGAACGCAGCGCTCTCCCAGCTGAGCTAGCCGCCCACTTTTGACGTACGCAAGCCCATTTTACTCTAACTGCATCGCCCGCCGCCCCTTGTCGCTGCTAAAATAAAATCTCTCCCCGCGAAAATGCTTAAGCGCATCACCGTGCACGGCGCCCGCCAACACAACCTCAAGAACATCGATGTTGAGATCCCTCGCAACACTTTCACTGTGATCACCGGACTCAGCGGCTCCGGAAAGTCGTCCCTGGCTTTCGACACGATCTATGCCGAGGGCCAGCGCCGCTATGTGGAAACACTCTCGCCTTACGCGCGCCAGTTCCTGGATCAAATGGAGCGCCCCGAGGTGGATTCCATCGACGGCCTGAGCCCGGCCATTTCCATCGAACAAAAAACCACTAACCGCAGCCCGCGTTCTACGGTCGGCACCATTACCGAAATCTACGACTATCTGCGCGTGCTCTACTCCTCCATCGGCGTTCCGCATTGCCCCACTTGCGGCATCGAAATCTCGCGCCAGAGCACCGAGCAGATCTTGCAGCAAATACTGGCGCTGCCGGAGGGCGAGCGCATCATGATCCTTGCCCCTATCGTGCGCGGCCGCAAGGGCGAATACAAAAAGGATCTCGAAAAACTTTTCCGCCAGGGTTTTGTCCGTGCCCGAGTGGATGGCGTGCTTCGCTCGCTGGATGAAGAAATTCCGCTCGACAAGCGCAAGAATCACACCATCGAGATCGTAGTGGATCGTCTGCCGCTGAAGCCGGGCTCCGAAAAACGGCTGGAAGCTTCTATCGAAACCGCGGCCAAGCTTGCCAATGGACTGGTTGCCGTGTCCGTGGTCAACGGCGAAGAAAAGTTGTATTCGCAAAAACTCGCGTGTCCCAATTGCGGCACCAGCATTCCGCAGCTCGAACCGCGCTCGTTCTCTTTCAACAGTCCCTTCGGCGCGTGCGAAACCTGCCATGGGCTCGGCAGCACCTGGAGCTTCGATCCGGCGAAGGTGATTGTGGATTCTTCCAAACCGTTGCTGGATGGCGGACTCGGCCCCGGCGCCAGCTCCTCCTACATGCAACAGCAGCTCACTGACGGCGCGGCGCGTCTGCGCATTAAGATCAACAAGCCGTTCGAAGAGCTGCCCAAGAAGTCACAAGCGTTGCTGCTGGAAGGTGGCAACGGATTCGACGGCATTGTCAAGATTTTGACCGACACCTATGAGGAAGCCGGTCCCGGTTATCGCGAGTGGCTGATGGACTACATGTCGCCCGCGCTCTGCCCCGATTGCCAGGGACGGCGTTTGCGCCCGGGCAGTCTCGCGGTGCGTGTCAAAGGCGCGGGCATCGCCGAGTTGACCGAGATGTCCATCGATCGCGCGCTCTCGGCGGTTCGATCCTGGAAGCTGAACGAGCGCGAACAGCAGATTGCCGCGCGCGTTATCGAAGAGATTCGTAACCGGCTGGAGTTTCTCACCGCCGTGGGGCTCAACTACCTGAGCTTGGCGCGTTCCGCGGCGACGCTTTCGGGCGGCGAGGCTCAGCGCATCCGGCTGGCGACACAAATCGGTTCGAAACTTCGCGGCGTGCTGTACGTTTTAGACGAACCTTCTATCGGTTTGCATCCGCGCGATAACGATCGCCTGCTCGATACACTCACGCGTCTTCGCGATCTCGGCAACACAGTGCTGGTTGTCGAGCATGATGCCGAAACCATCGAACGAGCCGATTACGTCATCGATCTCGGACCGGGCGCTGGACGCCTGGGCGGTCATTTAGTGGCGGCGGGCACGCCTCGCGAAATCAAGAAGAATCCGGCCTCGCTCACCGGCCAATATCTTTCGGGAGCGGTTCGCATCGATCCTCCGTCAGGCCGCCGCCGAGGTAACGGAAAGCAACTCATCGTGCGTGGCGCGCGCGAGCACAACCTCAAAGACGTCACCGTCGAATTTCCACTGGGCTGCTTCATTGTCATCACGGGCGTCTCCGGCAGCGGTAAATCGACGCTCATCAATGATATTCTCTACCGTTCGCTGGCGAAAGAAATCTATGGATCGCACGACGCACCGGGCCAGCATGATTCCATCGAAGGCCTGGAAAACATCGATAAAGTTGTTGAGATCGACCAATCGCCTATCGGCCGCACGCCGCGTTCGAATCCCGCCACGTATACCGGTCTCTTCACGCCCATCCGCGAACTCTACGCGATGCTCCCGGAATCGCGCGAGCGCGGTTATAAAGCGGGCCGCTTTAGCTTCAACGTGAAGGGCGGACGCTGCGAAGCCTGCCAGGGCGACGGCCTTAAGCGCATCGAGATGAATTTCTTGCCGGACGTTTACGTCACCTGCGACGTATGTCGCGGCCGCCGCTACAACAGCGAAACGCTGCAAGTGAAGTATAAGGGCCTGTCCGTCGCCGATCTGCTGGCTTCCACGGTGGAAGATGCCGTTCCCATCCTTGAAAATATCCCGCAGATCAATGCCAAGTTGCGCACGCTGCACGACGTGGGACTCGGCTATATCCATCTTGGCCAATCCTCCACCACGCTTTCGGGTGGTGAAGCGCAGCGCATCAAACTCGCGCGCGAATTGAGCAAGCGCCAAACCGGCCGAACCCTGTACATCCTGGATGAGCCTACTACCGGTCTGCACTTCGAAGATATCAAGCGGCTACTGGACGTGCTTCAACGGCTAGTCGATCTGGGCAATACTGTCATTGTGATTGAACATCAGCTGGATGTGATCAAATCGGCGGATTGGATCATCGACATGGGCCCGGAAGGCGGCGAGCGCGGCGGCAGTGTTGTAGCATCCGGAACGCCTGAGCAAATCCTGCGATTCAAGAAGAGCCACACCGCCCACGCGCTCGAAAAGGCACTGCACTCCGGTAAAGTCGCATGAGCAAGTACGCTCACCAGCCTTTGAGCTTTCATGGGCTGAAGACTGTTCCCATTCAGGCCCGCGGCGGCAAGGTTCGCGTCGAACATTTCGGAAAGCCTTATACCTCGGGCGGCGTCTCCGCGTTGATCGATTCGCTTCCGCACATTCTTGCGGCCGATTCCCTACGCTCGGTCATTGACGCCGTGGCCAACGCCCGCGCACGCAAGAAAATGATCCTCTGGGGACTCGGCGGGCACGTCATTAAGTGCGGTTTGGCGCCGATTCTGATCGATCTGATGCAGCGCGGCTACGCCACGGCGTTCGCCTTAAACGGAGCGGCCGCGATCCATGATTTTGAAATCGCCATCGCCGGACAGACCAGCGAAGATGTCGAAGCGGTGCTCCCCGACGGCAGTTTCGGGGCGGCGGAAGAAACGGGTCGTGAGTTCAACGGAGCTTTGAATCGAGATGCCTCGCTGAAGCAGGAGCAAGGTTTCGGAGAGTCGCTGGGGCGTCATCTTGAAACCATCGCCGACCCGCGCTTTGCCGCTTCCAGCCTGTTGTGCGAAACGTATCGCAACTCCACGCCGGTGACCGTCCACGTCGCCATTGGGACCGACACGCCGCACACCCATCCCACCGCGAGTGGCGAAGCACTGGGCCGCGCCACGCATCATGATTTTCGTCTGCTGTGTTCTTTGGTGAAGGACATCAACGACGGCGGCGTCTATCTGAATGTTGGATCCGCCGTGGTTTTGCCGGAAGTTTTCTTGAAGGCTGTTTCCGTGGTCCGCAACCTCGGCCATCCGCTGGCCAACTTCACCACCGTCAATTTCGATTTTCTCCAGCATTACCGCCCCAAGGTGAACGTCGTCGAACGTCCGCACGCGCGGGCCGGCGGACATGGCTACTCCATCACCGGTCATCACGAAATCATGATTCCGCTCCTGGCGGCCGCTCTTATCGAGTCCAATGCATGAACCCGCCTGATCCATCGAGCGCTGAACCTGTGGATCTGACCCCAGCGCATTCCCCCCGATCGGGCGAGCCTTTCTGGGACTATACCGACTTCTTCCTTTTTGTGCTTCTTGTAGGTACGAGCCTGGCCGTGTCGCTCCTGGTGGGGTTGGCGTTTTACAAGCTCAGTGTTCCGCTCCGGCTGCTTGTGGCTCAGATCCTGTGGTACGCGCTGGCATTCGGAGCGCTGAAGATGCTGCTTCTGTTTCGCTATCAGCGGCCCTTTTGGCAGTCTCTCGGTTGGCGGCCGATCTCCTTCAGCGCCGCTACAGGAGCGATTCTGGCTGGGCCCATACTTGTGATCTCAATCGGCTTGCTGCAGTTTGCTTTGCGATCGCCGGAAATCGAACCGCCCTTCGGACAGATGCTCGGCTCTCGCACCACCATCCTATTGTTCGGCATTCTTGCCGTCATCGTTGGACCGGTGGCTGAGGAGCTCGCCTTCCGCGGATTCCTGATGCCCCTGCTGATTCGCAGTTTGGGAGCGGCGGGAGGCATCGTCCTCACGGGCATCATCTTCGGAAGCATTCACGGCTATGAATATCAATGGTCCTGGCAGTATATGCTGCTGATCTCGCTGGCTGGCTGCATTTTCGGCTGGGCCAAGTACAAAAATCAATCCACTTTTGCTTCCACACTGATGCACTGCACTTTCAATCTCACGCAGTTTGCCGCGCTTGTCTGGCGCTCTCGGACCCTATGATTGAAACCATACTTTGGACCGATTCGGGCGTGGTGATGATCGATCAAACACGCTTGCCGCGCGAAGAAGTCTACGTTACTTGTACCGACCACCTTCAGGTTGCCGCTGCGATTCGGTCTATGGTTATCCGAGGGGCGCCCGCCATTGGGGTGGCGGCTGCCATGGGAGTGGCGCTGGGCATGCAGCAAGCGGAATCCGCCAGCCAGTTCGATGAAATTTGCGAGGCGATCCGCGTCACCCGCCCTACCGCTGTCAATCTGTTCTGGGCCCTAGAACGCATGCGGCGTGTCTTCGATGCGCTCGCCGGCCGGAGCCTTCCAGAAATCCGCGAGAAACTCGTGGCCGAGGCCATCCAGATTCGTCTGGAAGACATCGCCATCAACGAATGCATCGGAAAAAACGGTGCGTCGCTGATCCCGGATGGCAAAACCGTGCTTACGCACTGCAACGCGGGCGCACTCGCAACCGCGGGGTATGGAACCGCGCTCGGCGTGATCCGTGCGGCCGTGGCGTCCGGCAAAAAGATCGACGTCTTCGCCGATGAAACCCGGCCATTCCTGCAGGGCGCTCGCCTTACGATGTGGGAGTTGCAACACGACAACATTCCCGCCACCCTGATCACCGACAACATGGCCGGCCACTTCCTGCATTCAGGCCGTATTGGTTGCGTGGTGGTGGGCGCCGACCGCATTGCGGCCAACGGCGACGTCGCCAACAAGATCGGTACCTACTCGGTGGCCGTGCTTGCCAAGGAAAACAATGTTCCGTTCTACGTTGCCGCGCCCATTTCTACTCTCGACTTGAGCCTGGCCTCCGGCGAACAGATCCCCATCGAGCAGCGCGCCGGTGCCGAAGTAACGCACGTTCAGGGTGTGCCGGTTGCTCCCGAAGGAACCGCCGTTGCGAATCCGGCGTTCGACGTCACACCGAATCGATACGTCACCGCCATCATCACCGAACGCGGCGTGGCTCGCGCACCCTATTTGGACACCCTCCGAAAGTTGGTAGGTTAGGGCTTTTGCTAGGTTAAGATATGCTTCGCTCTGCTTTCTCTTTCTGCCTTCTGGCCGCCGCCAGCGGACTCCTGTTGGGCGCATCGGGCGAGCTTTCCGACCGGCGCGCGCCGGGCTTCGCTCTTCCGGACCCCGCTTATGAGCGCTACTACGATTTACAGGATTATACCGGCAAGGTCGTGCTGATCGACATCATGTCCACGCGGTGTCCCCATTGCCTTTTGGCATCCACAACATTAGAGCAGGTGAAAGCGCGCTACGGGGATAAAGTCGCGATCCTGGAAGTGGTACTACCGCCCGATAACCAGGAAACCATCTCCAAGTTCATTCAGACGAACAACGTTACTGTTCCGGTGGTGTGCGACATGGGGCAAATGACAGCATCCTATTTTAAGGCCACACCCGCCACCATGCAGCAGATCGAAGTTCCTCACCTGTTCCTCATCGATAAGCGCGGCGTCATTCGTAACGACTTCGGCTACGACGAAACTACGCGCAATGTTTTCGAGGGTGCGGGATTGTTCGCAGAAATTGACAAGCTACTGAAGTAATTACTGTCGACCACTCCTTCAGTACCCGACGCGTATCGCTTCCAAGTAACTCATACCTAAGACTTTCACCACAACCCTTCTCTTGGCAGATCAATTGCTCTAACAGTCGCAGGCTGCGGGACTTCAGGAAAAAAGTGGTCGCCCGGATTCGGCAGCTTCCAAATAAAGGGAGGTGACAGGTTTATGAAAGCCTTGAAAGCAACGCCCGCACAAGAGGAATTTGAGAACGTGCTCATTGCCGAATTAGAAGAACTGAGGAAGAGCGAGAGAGCTCTGCAGAAGATGTACCCTCGTCTCAAAAGCAAGCCCCAACTGCGTGTCCATTTTCTGCAACAACTCGCCGACATGCAGCAGCGCGCGCACCGGCTGGATGCTGTTCTGAATCCGATCGGGGCATTTGCATCTACCAGCCCCGTGGCGGCGCAAAGCTCGGTCGCTTAGGAACCTCCATGCCTCGAATGCTTCTGATGATTATTCTGATCGTTCTGGTTCTAGGGCTCCTTCCGGCATGGCCTTACAGTGCTGGCTGGGGTTACTACCCAAGCGGCGGTCTGGGCCTAATACTAATTATTGTGCTTATCCTTATGCTCATGGGTCGTGTCTAGTTTGCGAACGGCCCTCTTCCTCTCGTGTAGCCCGAATTCCTCAGGTGCTAAGATGTGGGTGATCTCTTTCCATGGGCACTCACGGTGTCAAAGTAGTAATCATTTATCCACGGCCTCAAGACGAACAGGCATTTGAAAAAGCGTACCTGGGCGAGCATGTACCATTGGCCGAGAGTAAGCTAAAGGGTCTGACCCGGTTAGTCCTGACGAAGGTAACCGGCTCGCCACAAGGTAAGGTGGCTGCTTACCGCCTTGCGGAGGCCTATTTTTCTTCGATGAATGATCTGAATACCTGCATCGAATCCGATGGCGGGAAAGAGGTCATCGCCCATGCTCAAAGCATCTCGAGTGGCGGCCCACCGATCATAATGATTTGCGAGGAAGAGTCATTCGTCTATTGGTAGCCGGAGGTTGATCGCGTGAAATTAGCAGCATGGATTTTCGCGCTGGCTTCCGCAATTTGGTTCCCATCGCGCGCTTGGACTCAATCGCCCCGTGTAGATCGGGTGGGTGCCACCGGCTTCGTTCAGCTCGAAGCGGACAGCTTTCACCATCTCACGCCGCGCCAGCAGGCGCTCACCTATTGGCTGTCCCGAGCGTCCATCGCGATCCACCCCATCATCTTCGATCAAGTCTCGCGATTTGGATTGCGCCAAAAGCGCGTCCTTGAGCTCATCGTTGCCCATCCAAACGGAGGCGCCGCCTACGCCAAGATTCTCGCATTCACGAAACTCTTCTGGGCGAATCGAGGGAACCACAACGAAACCACGGCACAGAAGTTTCTGCCCGAATTTACGTTCGAGGAACTCCGCGCCGCCGGTCTCGACGTATTACATCAGAGCGCCGCGTTGCATCACGGAGGCTCTGGCTTTACGGACGCGACATTCCAGAAGGAAATCGAAGAGCTGAGGCGGCCGTTCTTCGATCCCGATTTCGAACCGTTGATTACCGCGAAGAGCCCGCGTGCCGGCCTGGACATTCTCGAAGCGAGCGCCAACAACTTCTACTCCGGCGTTCAACTTTCCGATCTCAAGGGCTTCACCGAACACTATCCGCTGAACTCGCGGCTGGTGAAGGAGGGCGGGCGTCTGGAGGAACAGGTTTACCGGGCAGGCACGCCCGACCATCGCGTCCCGCGGGGCCTTTACGCTGAATATCTCGCCAAAGCGAATTTTTGCTTGGCGCGCGCGGCCGAGTTTGCCGAACCGGTGCAAGCCAAAGCGCTGCACGATCTGATTCTTTATTACCAGACCGGAGACCCGAAGGACTGGCTTCAGTTTGACATCGATTGGCTGGAAAGTAGCCCGCTGGTCGATTTCGCCAATGGCTTCATCGAGGTTTACCGCGACGCGCGGGGCGTCAAGGCCACGTCGCAAAGTTTCGTCACCGTGACGGACAACGCGGTGGACGCATTGATGCGGAAGGTGGCCGACAACGCTCAGTATTTCGAGGACCATGCTCCCTGGGCCCCGCAGTATCGCAAGCAGGGCGTGAAGCCGCCTCTCGCCAAGGCAGTGGAGAGCGTTATAGAAACGGGCGATTTCCACGTGACCACCGTCGGTGACAACCTTCCCAACGAAGACGAGATCCACGAGAAGTACGGCAGCAAAAGTTTCATTTTCACGGGCAGCTCGCGAGCGCTGGCGCACGCTCAAGGTGACGGCTTGCTGGAAGAATTTGCCGCAACGCCCGAAGAGATCGCGCTTGGTAAGAAATATGGCGACGAAGCCGAGGATCTGATGACCGCACTGCACGAAATCATTGGCCACGGCTCGGGCAAAATGAATCCGAAGTTGACCCACGAACCTGGGTTCTATTTGAAAGAGTATTTCTCGACGCTCGAAGAAGGGCGTGCGGATTTGATGGCGCTTTGGAGCGTGTGGGATCCCAAGGCGCGAGAGCTCGGGCTGATGTCGAATTCGGACGTCGCCAAAGCGATGTACTACAACGCCGTCCGAGTTGCGATCACCCAACTTCGCCGCATTCCCAAGGGCGACACCATCGAAGAGGATCACGAGCGGGACCGTCAACTGATCGTGAACTACATCAGGGACAAGACGGACGCGATCGCGGAGGTGAAACGCAACGGGCAGACCTACCTTGAGATTCGCGACTTCGCCAAGATGCGGCAAGGCGTGGGACAGCTTCTCACGGAGTTGATGCGCATTAAGGCGGAAGGCGACTACGCTGCGATCAAGGCCCTGATCGACCGGTACGCAGTGCACTTCGATCCAGCCTTGCGCAACCAGGTGATGGAACGATATCGCAAGTTGGACATTCCCACCTATTGGGCCGGCATCAATCCCGAGTTGACCGCGACCTTCGACGGCGCGGGAAAAATCGTCAAGGTGGAAATCTCCTACCCTCGCGATTTCGTCAAGCAGCAGCTCGGCTACAGCGCCATGTACAAGAAATAGCTGGCCGTTCTACTTCGCCAGAACTTCTTTCACCTTATCCAGCAAGGATCCCAAAGTAAAAGGCTTCTGCAGAAAAGCCGTGCCAGGCGGAAGATCGCCCGAGTAAACGGTGGTGTCGTCGGTGTAGCCGGAGACATACAGCACCTTCATATCGTGTCCCTGGGTTTGCAGACGCTCCACCAATTCGCGCCCGCCCATCTGGGGCATTAACACATCGGTAATGAGAAGCTCCACGCGCTGGCCATGCTCGCGGCAGAGCGCCAGGGCATCCTGCCCGTTGGCTGCTTCCAGCACCTCATAGCCTTGACGCCGGAGAATCTTTCGCACCAGCGCCCGGATGCCCGCTTCATCTTCAACCACCAGGATGGTCGCTAGCGGGGCCACCGGTTCGGGCGTCGCAGGCGGCGGTTCGACGGCAATCACGGATTCGGCCGCTTCACCGGCCGGCGACTCAAGGCGCGGCAGGAAAACACGAAAAACAGTAGCGGAACGCGGGCCATTGGAGACTGAGATGTCGCCTCTCCATTGCCGCACGACGGCATAGGCGCGAGACAACGTGGCTGCCAGATCGTCCCACGGTTCCTTGCCGGGTAATGAACATTCAAACAAAGCCGCTTTGGCTTCGGCATCCAGTGGTTGTCCGGGAGCGACGATCGAAATAACGGCGTAGCTTCCTGGTTGCAACGGCGCGTTCGGGCGATGCAGATCCTCGGTAACGTCGATGCGCGAAGTCTCCACCACAATCTTCTCGCCGGCGTGCATGGCTTGACGCGCTCGCTCTACGATGGCGATGATCACTTGTTCCAACTGTGCATGGTCGGCGCGGACCCGGTTGGGTTCTCCAGACATGCGCAGCTCGATGCCTACATGTGTTCCCAGCAGCGCGCTCAATCGCGGTCCAAATCTTCCCAACGTGGATTCTAGATCCATCTCCGTGCCGCCGCCGCCCTGCCGTCGCGCGAAGGACAGCAATTGGCTGGTGAGGCCGCTCATGCGGTCCGTGGCGGCCAGGATCTCCTGCACGTCGGCGCGCAGCGTGCTGCCGGCCGGCAGACTGGTGAGCAATTCTTCGCTGTAACCGGTGAGGATCATCAGCATGTTATTCAGATCGTGCGCCATGCGGCTGGCCAGGCGCGAAACTGCTTCCACGCGCTCGGATTGAACCAGCTGATCTTCTAGCAGGCGGCGCTCGGTAACATCCACCGCAACCCCAATCATGTAGCGCGGTTGTCCCTCGGTGCTAGGAAGCATGCGGGCATATTCTCGCAGCCAAACACTGCCGCCGCCGGCTGTAATAGCCTGAAATTCGCACGAGTGCGCCGCGCCGGTCTCCATAGCGTGCTGGTAACCCCGCGCCACCCAATCGCGATCGGAATCGTGCACGCGATCCAGCCAAAACGAGGGATGGCTGGTCCAATGCTCCGGAGCGAAGCCCAGTAATTTCTCGGCCTGCGGACTGGCGAAGATAAAGTTCATGGAAGGCAGTTCCACGGCCCAAACAACGGCATCGACGTTCTCGATCAGTTGCTGGGCGGTAATGGCAGGCAGGGCCTCCGCTATGGGAGCTTCTAATGCCGCTTCCACCAAAGGCTCCGGCGCCATGGGAGCGGGAACGTGAATCGTTTCCCTGATCGCTTCCACATCGGTCAGGTCCTCAACGGTAAGCAGCGCTTCCTGGGCCGCTTCCTCATCCCAATTGCGAATCGCCAAAATACCGACGCGCAGGCGGCGTTTGTCCCGGCCACTTTCAACTATCAGTCCGGTCCGCTGCACTCCGGTTTTCAACACTTCTTCAATCCGATCGAGCAGTGTTGCGGGCAGGATGGTGTCCATGCGGCGCGGAGACTCGCCGCTGTGCAATCCAAAGATCTTCCGCGCGGCGCCATTGGCCAGTAAGATGCTCAAATCCGAGGACAGAACCAACAGACCAACCGGAATGGAAGAGACGATATCCTGGTAATAGCGGCGTTGCGTTTCGACAAGCGCCAGAAGGCGCGCGACTTCTCTACTTCGCCACTGATCTAGGTCGGTTCTTTCCATTACGATTTCACTTAACAGTCTCAACTGTATCGGATCGTTTGGACAAGGTACTTTGGACTAGGACCGTACTGTCAGGTACTACGGATTCAGTGGCTGCGGTTCCAATCCAAGCGTCGGTAACGCGCCAACATAATCCCGTAGCCGTGAATATAATTGAAGACGATTGTCAGAAACCTACTCCGCACAAAAGCTGATTGACGATTCCATTGAGACCATTCGCCTAACGGACCAGGCGCACGGCATCGAGGTTTCGATTTGCCCGTCCATCGGCAACATTGCCTACGACATGCGCGTCAAGGGCCAACCCATCCTGCTGAGTCCGCCGCAGGCGCTGAGCGCATGGAAGCAGAAGCCGTCTCAGGCCGGCATCCCGTTTCTTGCACCTTGGGCCAATCGGCTGGATGGCGACGCCTACTGGGCCAACGGAAAACGCTACCAGTTGAACCCCGGGGTAGTCGAGATCCGGCGCGACGCCAACGGGCTACCAATCCACGGGCTGCTGCTCTTCGCCTCAGCCTGGCAAGTAGTGCAGACCCACGGGAACCAACAGGGGGCCCAGGTGACCAGTCGCCTGGAGTTCTGGAAGCATCCGGAATGGATGGCGCAGTTCCCATTCGCTCACACGCTCACGATGACCCATCGGCTCTACGGCGGCATTCTCGAAGTTCGTACTACCATCGAAAATCATTCCACTGACCCCATGCCGCTGGTCATCGGCTTTCATCCCTGGTATCAGATTCCCGGCCAGCCGCGCGATCAGTGGAAGGTGCGCGTGCCGGTACGCGAACATTACGTGCTTTCCGACAAACTGATTCCGACGGGCCAAACTCAGCCGGCGGATCTACAGAATCCCACGCCACTCGCGGGCCGCCAACTGGACGACGTCTTCGGCGGCGTGGACCCGAACGGCGAGTTCTCGCTCGAAGCGAATGGCCGGAAAGTTTCTGTGCGCTTCGGTCCGAAGTTCCCCATCGCCGTGGTCTACGCGCCGCAAACGCCCGACGTCGTGTGCTTCGAGCCGATGACCGGCCTGACCAATGGCTTCAACCTGGCGCACGCGGGGCTTTTCAAGAATCTGCAAAGCATTCAGCCGGGCGGGAGTTGGACGGAGAGCTTTTGGGTTCGCCCCAGCGGCTTTTAGTGCGTCAAGTCGTAGACAAAATAATTTGCCGCGATGCGATACGCCAACGATGCCCACTTCTCCTCATAGCGCGGGTCGTCGGCCCACTCCCAGGCATCGCCCAAATCCATGTTGTGACAGATCGCGACCATGATGCGGCCCTTGTCGTCGCGGATGCAGCGCCAGTGCGGCACCTTGCCGGTGTCGCCGGCTTCATACGTGATGCCGGTTTCGAAAAATTGCGCACCAGGCACTTGGAAGCGATCCTGCAAGTCGAACAGCGTATGAAAAATTGGATCGTTATCGGGAATATCCTCAATTTTGCGGTCTGGAAACACTTTGCTCATGCTGGCGATGAAGGTGTCCCACTCCGCAACCGGGCGGTAAGGTACGTTGCCGTGAAAGTCGTCGCACATGAAGAACCCGCCGCGCAGCAAATACTCGCGCAACTGTTTGGCGTCCTCGTCGCGCAATTGCCAGTGCCCTACCTCAACTCCGTATAGCGTAGGCCAGTTGTAGACGTCGTCGGTACCATCGAGAGTCACCACTTGTTCAATGGATCGTGTATCGATTCGAGTCAGGCGCCGCATACCGGCCAATAAGTGGCGATCCGAGCGCGGATAATCCATGGTCCAGTAGCCTGGAAAAGGGCTGCCATCACGATTCACGACGCGCGGATGATCGGGATAACCGAAAATATCGGGATAGCGGAGGCGCGCGCGCACCCACTCGGCTTTTTGTTCCCAGTCCCGCGGCTTTGGAAAATTCTCGTACTCTATCGCGGGATATTCTTTGAAGGGCTTCTGCGCGCGAAGCACGCCCCAAGCGGAGAGGATCGCCACGAAACAAAAGGCGAAGGTGACGCGAAAACGCATGAGCGGCCTGACTGCGATCTCAGAATACCATGCTAAATGGGTAAGAATGGAACATCGGAAGGCATGACATGAAAAACATTCTCTGGTTCTTTTGCGCTGTAGCGGTCCTAGGCGCTCAACCTCCGCAGCCGGTGCGGCGCAACCTTCCCATGGCCGGCCCGGCCGAGCGCATGGCGGCGCAACCCCTGTTCAACAACAACTGCGCGTCCTGCCACAAGAACACCAAGGCAAGCGCGGAACCGGGGCTGCTCCAGGAAAACAACGCTCCCAGCACGGACACGCTAGCCACCATGACACCGGAGGCCATCTACGCGGCGCTCACCACTGGAGCGATGGCGCAGCAGGCGGCGAACCTGAGCAACGACGAAAAGCGCGTTCTCGCCGAGTTTTTCGGGGGCCGGCCCCTGGGCGCGGCAGACCAGGGCGACGCGAAGAACATGACCAATCACTGCGCGTCGAATCCGCAAATAGGAAGCATCTCGGCCGCGCCGTCGTGGACCGGCTGGAGCATCGATGTGACCAACACCCGGTTTCAATCCGCCAAAGCCGCGGGGCTCTCCGCGGATCAAGCCGCAAAGCTCAAACTCAAATGGGCCTTCGGGCTGCCCGCCGGGGCTGAGACCTACGGACAACCCACCATCGCATCGGGACGCCTCTTTATCGGCGACGACAATAGCTTCGTCTATGCACTCGACGCCGCCAGTGGCTGCGTGTATTGGTCCTTCCAAGCGGAAGCGCAGGTGCGCACCGCCATCGCGCTTGGACCCGTCAACGGGCGAGGCAGCGCGAAATTCGCAGCATACTTCGGTGATCGGAAAGGCAACACTTACGCCGTGGATGCGCACAACGGTGAGCTGCTATGGAAGTCCAACACCGAGCCAAGGGTACTCGCGCATATCACCGGCTCGCCCGTTGTGCATGACGGCCGCGTCTACGTTGGAATCGCGGGATCGGAGGAAGTGGCCTCAGGCGATCCGCATTATCCATGTTGCACTTATCGCGGCAGTCTCTCGGCTCTGGATGCGAACACCGGCAAGTTGATTTGGAAGAGCTATACCATTCCCGAAGAGCCCAAGCCTACCAAGAAAAACTCGCTGGGCACGCAGCTTTGGGCGCCGGCGGGCGCTTCCATTTGGAGCGCGCCGACCATTGACACCAAGCTCAAGGCGATTTACGTCTCCACGGGCAATGCGTTCACCGAGCCGGCGGCGAAGACTTCCGATGCGATCGTAGCGTTCGATATGGAGACAGGCAAGATGCTGTGGTGGTACCAAGGCGTGGAGAACGACGCATCGCCGCAGGGTTGCGGAGGCCGCGGGCCGAAGGGCGAGCAATGCCCCGAGCATCCGGGCCCCGACTGGGACTTCGCCAATTCCCCGATCCTGAAGACGCTGGCCAACGGTAAGCGAATGCTGATCGCCGCGCACAAGGGTGGGACGGCGGTGGCGGTGGATCCCGACAACAAGGGCGCGCTGCTATGGAAGGCCGATCTTACGGACGGCGCCACGGCGGGACCGGGCGGCCAGATCATGTGGGGCGGAGCCGCAGACGATCAAAACGTGTACTATTCGCTCCAGACCGGTGCTGTAGCGGCGCTGAAGCTCGCTGACGGAAGCGTCGCGTGGCTCAGGCACATCGATCCGGCCGCGCCTGCCGGGGGTGGACGTCCCCGTAGAGGGTTGGCTGCCGCCGTGACCGTGATTCCTGGCGTGGTCTTCGCCGGCGGATGGGATGGAGTGCTGCACGCGCTTTCAACCGCCGATGGGCATGAACTCTGGCAATATGCCACGGCGCACGAGTACACCACCGTCAACGGCGTCGCGGCCAAGGGTGGCTCGCTGGGCGATCCGGGCGCCGCCATCGTGGGGGGCATGCTCTACTTGGGATCGGGCTACATCGGCACCGGAAATGGAATGCCGGGAAACGTGCTGCTGGCGTTTGCGCCGGAGTAGCCGCGCTGGGCCCCCCATCCCGGTGAGATGTACAATGCAAGACGAAATGTTGAGAGGAGAAGGGTCCATGACAAAGTTCTCGATTGCCGCAGTGCTTCTGCTTCCGGCGGCCACGCTCGCAGCCGCGCCCACGGGCGGATCGACGTGCGACAGCCTTTCCAAGCTCAATCTGCCCAATGTCACCATCAACTCGGCGCAGAGCGTTGCTGCGGGTGCTTTCACGCCGCCCCCGGCCCCGCCGGGTGGATTCCCTGTCAACCTGGCTCCCTTCCAGGGTCTGCCCGCGTTCTGCCGCGTCATGGCGACCTTGACACCCTCGAGTGATTCCGACATCAAAATCGAAGTCTGGCTTCCCGCGTCTGGTTGGAACAACGATTTCCAAGCTATCGGCAACGGCGGCTGGAACGGGACGATGGGCTATGGACCACTCGCCGAAGGTGTCAAGCGTGGATTTGCTACCGCGGGCACCGATACGGGCCACGTGGGCGGCAGCGCGAGCTTCGCGATGGGGCATCCCGAAAAACTAACGGACTTCGCCTATCGCGCGGTCCACGAGATGACGGTAACATCCAAGGCCATCATCCAAAACTTTTACGGCACCGCGCCGCGTTATTCCTATTGGAATGGTTGCTCCACCGGCGGTCGTCAGGGCTTGAAAGAGGCGCAGAAGTTTCCCGACGATTTCAACGGGATCATCGCCGGCGCGCCCGCGAACTACCAGACTCATCTGCATGTCTGGTCCGTTTGGGTGGCGCAGGAAATGAACAAAACTCCCGACAGCTACCTTTCCCCCGCAAAACTCGCGGTCTTGCACAAAGCCGTGGTGGCCGCGTGCGATGCGAACGACGGTGTCAAGGACGGTCTGCTGAACGATCCTACTCGCTGTCATTTCGATCCCAAGACCATCGAGTGCAAGGGCGAGGATTTGCCGAATTGCCTGAAACCCGCGCAAGTGGCGGCGGTGCAGGCCATCTATGCCGGCCCCAAGAATTCTAGCGGCAAAGACGTTTTCCCAAGCTTCGAACCCGGCAGCGAACTGGGCTGGAACCTGCTCGCCGGCCAACAAGCTGCCTCCGTGGCCACCGATAGCTTTACTTACGTGGTCTACAAAAATCCCGCCTGGGACTGGCACACCATGAACCTGGACAGCGACGTCACGCAAATCGAGAAAACCTACGCCAGTTTGATCGACGCCACCGATCCCAACATGAAAGCGTTTTTCGCGCACAAAGGAAAGTTGCTGATGTATCACGGCTGGAGCGACCAGGCCATCGCACCGCTCAACAGTGTCCATTACTACCAGAGCGTGGTGAAGAATCTGGGCGGCGAGAGCAAAGCGTCCAATGATGTCCGGTTGTTCATGGTTCCGGCCATGGCGCACTGCGGCGGCGGCGAAGGTCCTAACGATTTTGACAAGATGACCGCTATCCAACAATGGGTGGAACAAGGGAAGGCGCCCGAAACGATGATTGCTTCGCACATGGATAAAGCTGGAACAGTGGATCGCACTCGTCCGCTGTGCTTGTATCCTAAGGTCGCGCGCTACAACGGGACCGGCAGCACGGACGATGCCGCGAATTTCACCTGCGCATTACCGCAATAACAAACCAATTTTGGGGTTGATCTGCCTCTAATGGCCACTTGGCCCAATGCAACGGTGAAACTTTTCGGCTTAGCTGCGGCTGCCATTATCGCGACTGGCGGATCATTCGCCCAGACTCCCTGCGCCCATCCCGTTTTCGATTCGTTTGAAGTGGCGACCGTCAAGCTAACGCCTCCCGAATGGACCGGCGGCAGGTTCATCAGGATGCAGACTGCTCATCGGTTTCTCGCGAAGAACCATGCGCTGAGGACTCTCATAGCGGCTGCGTACAACCTTAGTCCTCAGGCGATTGCTGGTGGGCCTGCGTGGGTGGATTCCGATCATTACGATATTCTCGCGGAGACACCGTGCGAGGTCAGGCCCAACCTCGATCAGCAGATGTCGATGTTGCGGCGCCTGATCGTCGAGCGGTTCAAATTGACGTTCCATCGCGAACAAAAAGAATTGTCGATCTACGCTCTTACCGTGGCGAAGGGCGGCTCAAAGTTAAAGGCCAGCACCCTCTCGCCGGATGCGTCTCCCGAAGGGCCTCCGCCTCTTGTGTTTCTGGTTACGCTGCCAATCCTTCATATGCCGGGCCGCTACGCCACCATGGGCGAGTTCGCCTCTGTGCTCCAGCGCGCCGCTCTCGACCGTCCGGTAGTGGATGAGACCGGGCTTTCCGGAAGATACGACTTCGATCTGGAGTTTGCGGTCGACGAGACCCTGTTCGACGGAGCTTTGGGAAGGGCCACCGACGACGTCTCAAAACCTGGACTTTTTGCGGCTGTTCAGGAGCAATTGGGCCTGAAACTAGAGCCCACCAGAGGATCGGTGGAAACGCTGGTGATCGACGGCGTGGAACGGCCTTCAGGCAACTAAACTGAAAATGATAGAGTGTGAAATGCTCGGCTAGGCCGAGCCGTAGCGATCCAGGAAGGATTGTGATCATGGCGAAATCCAAGAAGACTTCGGTTGACCGTCGCGGGTTCTTGAAAGGCGCTGCCGCCGGCGCTGCGGCACTGGTGGCGAAACCTCAGCTCGCAGATGCTCAGCAGGCAGTGCCGCCAAGCAACGGCCAGCAAACCGCCCAAAATCGGGGTGCGAACGGATCTGCCGCCGAACCCACGCAAGTGGCGCTGGCGCGCGAAACCGGCGCGCGTCCCGCCGAATCTTCCCGCGTGATTGAGCATCCCGGCTCCGATTACATGGTGGATGTTCTCAAGACGCTCAATATCGAATATTTGGCTGCCAATCCCGGGTCTACGTACGAATCGCTGCATGAATCGCTCATCAACTATGGCGACAACAAGATGCCCGAATTTCTGACGGCGTGCCATGAAGAATCGGCCGTCGCCATGGCGCACGGCTACGCCAAGATCGAAGGCAAGCCGATGATGGCTCTGATCCATGGCGACATCGGGCTCCAGCACGCGTCCATGGCCATCTACAACGCCTACGTGGATCGCGTGCCTATTTATATGGTGGTCGGCAATCACTCCGACGGCGCTCGGCGAGGGCCCGGCGTACAGTCGCTGCATAGCGCTCAGGATTTGGGCGCGCTGGTTCGCGACTACACCAAGTGGGATGACGAGCCACTCTCGCTCGGCCATTTCGCCGACACGGCAGTACGTGCCTACAACATCGCGATGACGCCGCCCGGTGGTCCAGTCTTAATCGTCTGCAACGCCGAGATACAAGGCGATCCGATTCAGGGGACCACGCCGCGCATTCCCAAGCTCACTCTCACCACTCCACCGGCAGGTGACATCAACGCCGTCCGCCAAGCCGCCACCATGCTTGTCAACGCCGAGCGCCCGCAAATCATCGCGCAACGCATGGCGCGCACGCCCGAAGGCATGACGCTGCTGGTGGAACTGGCTGAACTGCTGCAAACTCCCGTCAATAGCCAGGAGCGAATGAATTTTCCGACGCGGCATCCGCTCGCCGGCACCGGCTGGCAAGGCTATCAGCCCGACGTCACGCTGAACCTGGAAGTGGGCGATATTCTGCCGCAGGCTCGCATCGATCGAGCACGCGGCGCGAAGACCATCCAAATCACCTCGGTCTCCGTCTTTCACAAGAGCAATATTCAGGATTTTGGACACTACGCCGACATCGATCTCGACATTGGCGCAGATGCTCAGGCGACACTGCCGGCGCTCATCGAAGAGATCAAGAAGGAACTTACGCCTGATCGCAAACGCGCGCTTCAGGAGCGTGGCGCGAAGCTGGCTGAGGCGCACAAGAAAGCCTGGGACGACCAGATCATGCAGGCGCAGTATGGTTGGGATTCCAGCCCCATCAGCTTGGGCCGTCTTGCCGCCGAGCTATGGCCGCTGATCAAGAACGAAGACTGGTCGCTAGTCTCCTGGCAGGGTTTCATCAGCAATTGGCCGAATCGCCTGTGGAAGTTCGACAAGCATTACCAGTACATCGGTGGACAAGGCGCGGGTGGAATGGGCTACGGCGCACCGGCTGCCGTTGGCGCGGCGCTTGCTAATCGCAAGCATGGCCGCTTGTCCGTCAGCATCCAGACCGATGGCGATTTGAACTACGCGCCCGGCGTGTTGTGGACCGCCGCGCACCACCGCATCCCGCTCCTGACCATCATGCACAACAATCGCGGTTATCACCAGGAAGTGATGTTCATCGAAGAGCAGGCCACCCTCCACAATCGCGGCGCGGACCGCTCGTCCATCGGGACCAAGCTGTGGGATCCGAATATAGACTACGCGAAGATGGCCCAGGCTTACGGTATGCACGGCGAAGGCCCCATCACCGATCCGAACGATCTGGTGCCGGCCCTCAAGCGTGGAATCGAAATCGTGAAGAAAGGCGAACCGGCCATGATCGACGTGGTCACGCAGCCCCGTTAGGATCGCAAATGAAACCACTACTCCTGATCGCCTCTTTCGCAGCCGCAACCCTGATGGCTCAGGCTCCGGCGGGCGACGCCAAGCACGGCAAGGAGCTGTTCTTGAACTACGGCTGTTATTCGTGCCATAGCTTCGACGGGCATGGCGGCGCGGGCGCGCGCTTGGTTCCCATGCCGCTGAATCAGGCAGGCTTTATTGGATTCGTTCGTAACGCCGGGCGCATGCCGTCGTATTCATCTAAGGTCCTTTCGGACGATAAACTGGCCGATATCTTCGCCTACGTCAAGACGCTGCCCACTTCACCGGATGCGAAGAACATCCCGCTGATCCAAGAGCTGCTCAAAGAGAACTGACGGGGACGTGCGGCTTGGCGCTAACGCGCTATTGTCTTGCGGCGGCGCAACCCGACAATTCCTGCCAGCCCAGCGGCTCGCCGGGGCGAAAGGGTAGCGAAGAAAAGAAGGAGGGGAACGGTGGAATGTCCGAGAATTGCGCTGAAACGCGCCCAAGTTTCTGGTCCGCTCCGATCTGGAAGGAGTACCACCCGCTTTGTATGGGCGCTGGTACCGTTTCCGGCGATCCAGTGTGCAAAACTTGGCCGGAATCGAGGCGATTGCTGTATACTGCTCAAAGCCGGGAGGCCAAAACGGAAATCCCGGCCTAAGGCGATCGGAGGACTTGCTTCTATGCGAGCACTGAACTTTCTTGTCGCGGCGATGTTGCCCGCGCTGTGCCTGTCGCCGCTGTGCCGGGCGGGTCTGATTGACACGACGGTTACGGGGGATTTGAACTTCGCCGCGGGTACAACCAATTTCTACGATCCTGCAAACGGCTTCGTTCCGGCGACCGGCTACAGTAACTCGGCGAGCAACCAGGACTCGCCTACGGTTACGATCGTGGGGGGAAATGAGTTCGGTTATCAAGACGGCGCTAACCAGGACATCACCAGCTTCAGCGCGACTGGCTTCACTTTCACGGATACATCGTTCACCGGTGGAGGCACTAACATTACACTCACGTTCACGGACAGCGCCTTTACCGGTGTTAGCGAACTCACCAACACCTTTTCGGGCCTGACGTACGGTATCGCTGGCGATGTGATTACTGTCAACATTCCTGGATTCACGACGACGGAGGACGGCGTGCTCGCGGCCTCCTTCAGTGTGACCTCGACGTCGGAAGTCCCGGAGCCTTCAGGCTTCCCGCTGCTGGCGATTGGAGCGGCGGGCCTGATCTGGCTGCACAAGGTCCGGACGGCCCGGGCCTAATTCAAGAGAGACTTCGGAATCGGCTGGCGAGGGGCTCCCAAGGGTTCACCGCTCTAATCGAATCTTTTCGATCCACCGATCGATGAAATGAGTGGTATCTTCCGTCGAGAACGTCTTCGTCCGGTGATATCCGTGTCAGTCTTTGTGACTCATATAGCTTCGCGTCCACCCAACGCCGGGAATTTAACTGTCGCCGGCGCGGAAATCTAATCATTTAAGGATGTTCCTCGCCCTCGCGGGAAAAGTATATAACATGCACAGCGTCGCCGCGAAGGCGTAGAGACCGGGTTGCTTCCTCAACTCCTGGGTAGCCGCTATCCGCAGATTGAGCTCGGAAGCCAGCTATAAATTCTGATCCGGCGCTCCACTCATATTGTTGTTCACACTGAAATCCAGCGTCCAGTCCTCCGGACTACCATTGACGGTGTAGGACACATTGATAGGATCTGCTGAAAGGCCAAAACTCAGCAGAAGAGAAGTCATCGGAGGCTTGAGTAGCATCATCCTTCTCTCTTTCAGAATTCGATTGTACTTGATTCAAACCAGGGCAACGGCCAGCCCGCTTCAACATGATAAAGTATGGAGTGTTTCAACCTCGAGGGAGGATTCACCATGGCGAGATCCAAGAAGATTTCAGTTGACCGTCGCGGCTTCTTGAAGGGGGCGGCCGCCGGAGCCGCAGGCGCTGCCGCGGCGTTGGTCGCGAAACCCGAGGCCGCAAAGGCGCAAGACGCGGCGGAAGTTCATCGCCCCGCCACTCCCAATCCGCTGCCCGGCGCCAAGCAGACCGCAGCCGAAACCGCGCCACCTCCTCCTCGTGTCGACGTGTGGACTACGGACCGCCCCGGTTCGGACTTCATGGTCGATGTCATCAAGAGCCTGGGTTTTGAATACGTCGCCGCTAACCCCGGTTCCAGTTTCCGCGGCATCCATGAATCCCTCATCAATTACGGCGGCAACAAGGCGCCCGAGTTGATCACCTGCTGCCACGAAGAATCGTCGGTCGGCATGGCCCACGGCTACGCCAAGATCGAAGGCAAGCCGATGATGATCATGGCGCACGGTACGGTGGGCCTGCAGCATGCGTCGATGGCCATTTACAATGCGTACGCCGATCGAGTACCGGTCTACATTTTGCTCGGTAACATCCAGGACGGTGCATGGCGACGCAGCGATGTCGAGTGGGCGCACAGCGTGCAAGACGCAGCTTCGATGGTTCGCGATTACACCAAGTGGGACGACGCCCCGGTGTCGCTGGGAGGTTTCGCCGAATCGGCCGTGCGCGCGTATAAGATCGCGATGACGCCGCCCATGGAGCCGGTGGTGATTGTTGCCGACGCGGTGATGTAGGAAGAGCCGATCCCTGAAGCCGATCGACGCCTGAAAATCCCCAAGCTCACTTTAGCCTCGCCTCCCGCAGGCGATTACGGCGCTGTGAAGCAAGCCGCAAAAATGCTGGTGGACGCCGAGAATCCCGTCATCATCGCTGGACGCGTGGCGCGGACTCCGGAAGGCATCGATCTGATGATCCAACTGGCCGAGACTCTGCAGGCGCCCGTCATCGATCGACACTTCCGTATGAATTTCCCCACCACGCACCCGCTTTACGGCGCTGGCAGCGTTGGTTCGGCCGATGTTGTCTTGGGCTTGGAAGTGCCAGACATGTGGTTCGTCACTCACTCGCAGACGCCGGTGAACCGCATGGGTATGGAGGCCAAGCGCATCACCAAGACCGACGCGAAGGTGATTACCATCTTTGCGGGCGATCTTTTCGGCAAGAGCAACTATCAGGATTTCGGACGCTACGACGAAGTGGAACTGGCCATTGCGGCTGACGCGCAAGCGACATTACCGCTGTTAATCGAGGAATGCCGCAAGTTGATCACGTCGGACCGCAAAGCCGCTCTGCAACAGCGTGGCGTCAAACTGGCTGAAGTGAGCAAGCGCAATCGCGAGCGCGACATCGAACAAGCAGCCTGGGCCTGGGACGCGAGCCCTGTTTCCACCGCGCGCATGGCCGCCGAGCTGTGGAACCAAATCAAGACCGAAGATTGGTCGCTGGTGTCCGATCTCACCTTCGTTTCCAATTGGCCGGGCCGTCTCTGGGACTTCGATAAGCCCTATCACTTCATTGGCGGACATGGCGCTTATGGCGTCGGCTACGGCGCTCCGGCAGCGGTGGGCGCGGCTCTCGCCAACAAGAAACACGGGCGCATCAGTGTGAACATCCAGTGCGACGGCGATCTGAACTACGCTCCCGGCGTTCTGTGGACCGCAGCGCATCATCGCATCCCGATGCTGAACATCATGCACAACAATCGCGCGTATCATCAGGAGCTGATGTACGTGGAGGACATGGCCGCTCGCGCGCGCCGTGGCGTGGAACGGGCCTGGATCGGCACCGCGATTACAGATCCTAATATCGACTACGCGATGATGGCCAAGGCCTACGGGATGTTCAGCGAAGGCCCCATCGATAACCCGAACGATCTCGGACCAGCCATTAAGCGCGCGATCGAAGTGGTGAAGAAGGGCGAGCCGGCCATGATCGACCTGGTCACTCAGCCCCGATAACAAGGATTCGCAAATGAAACGACTATTTCTGCTGGCCTCGTTCGCGGCGGTAACGATGATTTCAGGTTACAGCCAGACTTCTTCGGGCGATGCTGCAAACGGCAAGAAGCTTTTTCTGCGGGATGGCTGTTACGAGTGCCACGGCTACGGGGGACAAGGCGGCGCTGCCGGCGCGCGCATCGCGACCATTGGGCTGAACGCGCAAGGGCTGATCCGCTACGTTCGTGCGCCTGCTGGTGCGATGCCCGCCTATACCGACAAAGTGATCACCGATAAGGAACTGACGGACATCCACGCGTACCTGCAGACCATGCCCAAGGCCAAGGCGCCGAAAGATATTCCACTGCTGAACGCGCTCGAGAAAAAGTAACGCGCTACTTCCCGGACAGGGCCGCCAAGCCAGCGCTCGCAATCTGCTCGTCTTCCGGCGACTGGACGCCCGAGACGCCAACCGCCCCCACGCATTCGCCCTCATACAGAATCGGAACACCGCCTTGCACCGGCAATCTGCCCGGAAACATCAGCGTCGCCGCGCGTTCTTTGGTGACATCCTCGAGAAATTTAGTGGGAACCCGCGAGAGCGCCGCCGTCCGCGCCTTCATCGTCGCGATCTCCGGACTCGGCAATGTCGCTCCGTCCATGCGCTCCAGGTGCAAAAGATATCCGCCTTCATCCACCACGGCGATGCTTACCTTCCAATTATTCTTGACCGCTTCCAGTTTGGCGGCAGTCACGACGGCGTGCGCTTCCGCTGATGTTAGGGTGAATTTCTGACGCATGTTCTCCTTATGATATTTCTAAACGTCGATCTCTGGCACGCTCTAGTGGCGTTCGGCGCCGCTTTCGTGGCCGGAGCCATCAACTCGGTGGCCGGCGGCGGCACGCTGCTGACGTTTCCCACTCTCATCTGGCTGGGGCTGCCCTCCATCAATGCGAATGCCACTAGCACCGTCGCCATCTGGCCCGGCACGGTCGGGACCATCTGGGGCTACCGGCAAGACCTGCGGGCGTCCAGTCCGCGCATGCTGGCTCTGGTGTTCCCGAGCGTAGTCGGCGGTATTCTTGGTGCGCTGCTGCTGAATCACACGCCGCCGGCTGTCTTCGATGCGCTGGTGCCCTTCCTTATCCTCTTCGCCACGCTGTTGTTCATGATCCAGGAGCCGATACAGAGGCGTCTGAAAATCTCGCATCCCGAGTCCCATAAATCCACGCGCTGGCTCATCGGCGCGATGACTTTTCAGCTCTTCGTGGCGCTCTACGGCGGCTACTTCGGGGCGGGCATCGGCATCCTGATGCTGGCGGCGCTCAGCGTGCTCGGCCTCACCGATATTCATCAGATGAACGGGCTGAAAGCGTTGCTCGGCGCGAGCGTCAACGGTGTCGCGGCTCTCTATTTCATTTGGGCGCGGATGGTTTACTGGCCCGAGTTCGTGGTGATGGTGATCGGCGCCATCATAGGCGGCTACGGGGGTGCGCTCATCGCGCGCCGCATCGGAGGACCCGCCGTACGGCGCATTGTAATCCTAGTGGGTCTTTCGATGGCCACGTCGATGTTTATTAAGTTCTTTCGGGCGTTCGCGAAATAACTATTTCAGTTCGGCGAACATTCCAGGCACGCTCCACTGCTGCTGCAAACTGCCCGGCGCCCATTGATACTCTGCGGTCATGAACTTCGCGATATCATCCTGGCTCTTGCCCTCGTGAATCAGCCCGCTCACGCGGTTCCGCATCTTCTCCACGTTGTTACGATAAGTCAGCAGTCCGGCTTTGTTGGTGATGGCGCCATGGCCAGGAATCACCGTGTCGAAGTCGAGCTTCAGCGCGTTGTCCAACGTCTTCGTCCACTCCACCACGCTGCCGCCGCCATTGTAGTCGATCAGCGGACTGGTGCCTGCCATCAGATCGCCGGTGTGAAGCGTTCGCAATGCCGGAAAGTAAATCACCGCGTCGCCATTGGTGTGGCCGCGCCCCATGTAGATCGCGCGCACTTCCTTGCCGCCTAAATTCACGGCCGCCTCCGTGGTGAAAGTGATCCGCGCCGGGCTCACGTCTGGAGGCTGGACATTCCCCACCTGTTTGTGCTCCAGAATGTTGGTTCGCGCCATGGCCGTCGAGATGATCTCGGCCGTTGGCAGGAATTTCGTGTTGCCGCCGCTGTGATCCTGGTGATAGTGAGTATTGATCACGTACTTGATCGGCTGGTTCGTTACGCTCTTCACCTGATCGACGATGCTTTGGTGATCCCGATCGAACTTATCGTCGATCAGGATGACTCCCTCGTCGGTGATATAGACGGCAACGTTCCCCCCGTCGCCTTCGATCTCATACAGATCGTCCTTCACTTTGTTGAGGGTGAGTTTCGCGGGCGCCTGGTTCTGGGTGTAGGCGATCCAGGCCAGCGTCAGAAACAAAACGACAGCAGCTACGCGTGTAACAAGTGTGCGGCTCATTGCCGGTCACTATATCAAATCTGGTGTGACCGCAGCAGGCCGAGGCTCTCTTCGCAATCTAGCTATTTGCGCACAAAGTTCAGAGTCGCCTCGGCATGCTGGCCGTGCGTCGAACTTTCCTTGATCTGGAGTGTCATGTGTTTGCCATGGTCGGAAAGAGTTTGAATCCAATTGCCCTCTACCGGATCGCCATTAATCTGCGCTTTCCACTGCGTGGTCACTTTGTTGCCGTCCAGCATACTCCTGAAGACCGCCATAAACGGCCCGATCTGGCTCTGCTGATCCTGGCCATCCGTGTTCAGGTGAAGCTTGTTAGTCATCACCCCCAGATACAGCAACGGGACCACGCCATTGTCCGGTTCCTTGAAGCTCGACTCGATGGTCAGGCCCGAATCATCCTGCTTGATCTTAGTTTCCAGATTATTGGGCGCATCGCCCGGCCGCGGGCTCTCTTTGTCCAGCACCCACTTTCCCGAGAAGCTCTCCGGGTTATCCTTGGCGCCCACCAGACTGACAAATGTTAAGAAAGCCACTGTAAATAAAAGCGTTATCGATTTAGCGAGTCTCAAGACACAGTCTCCTTGCCAGTAGGATGCCGATGGGCGGTGAAGGATTACATCCTTCGCTCATTTCATCGACGCCTAGCCTTTCGATTCCAAATCCCCAATCTCCTAACCCCAACCCCCCAATCCCCGGCCCCGGTTATACTTGGGGCATCCGTCCATGTTGTTGACTACAGCGGCCTATTTTAGCTTTCTCGTGGCCGTTTTCTTCGCCTACTGGCTGGCGGCACGCTACCGGTTGGGCGCACTCGCCGTCGTACTTTTTGCCAATTACTTTTTCTACGCACGCTGGGATCTTATCTATCTAGCGGTCATTCCCGCCGCCTCCACGTGCGATTTTCTGATCGGCCACGCGCTGCACCGCTCCACCCGCCCGGAACTTCGGCGCTTGCTGGTCACGCTCAGCATCGCGCTGAACGTCGGGCTGATGGCCTCCGTCAAGCATCTGCCCGCCCTGCCCTGGGTGCTGCCCCTCGCGCTTTCGTTCTACGGTTTCCAATCGCTCACCTACACCATCGACATCTACCGCCGCGACGCGAAACCGGCGGAAAGCTATCTGGCGTATCTTGCCTCTGCGAGTTTCTTCCCCACCACCGTCGCTGGTCCCATCACCCGCATATCGACGTTGTTGCCGCAGTGGTCTAAGCGCGAAATGCTCACTCCGCAGGATGGAGGCAGAGCGCTCTTCCTGATCGGGATCGGCCTGGTGAAAAAGCTGCTCATCGCCGATTTCTTAGCTGAGGCTCTGGTGAATCGCGTCTTCGATCTGCCGAAACTCTACTCCGGCGCCGAGGTGCTGGCGGGCGTGTATGGCTACGCGCTCCAGCTCTATTACGATTTCTCCGGTTATAGCGATATCGCCATCGGATCCGCCCTCCTGCTGGGCATCACGCTCCCGCGCAATTTCAATCGCCCTTATGCGGCCCAAAATATTTCCGACTTCTGGCGTCGCTGGCACATCTCCTTCTCCAACTGGTTGCGCGATTATCTCTATTTTTCGCTACCCGGCCTGCGCTCCCGCTGGAAAATCTTCGCCTACTTGAATCTCGTTGTCACCATGGTGATCGGCGGCCTCTGGCACGGTGTTGGCTGGACCTTTCTCGTTTGGGGCGCTTGGCATGGCATTGGCCTGGCGGCGCACCGCTGGTGGCGCGCGTTGCACGGCAATCCGAAGCTGACGTTCACGCCCGGAGCACGTGTTCTGTGCGGCCTTGCGACTTTCCACTTCGTTCTGATTGGCTGGATCTTCTTTCGCGCTTCCAGCCTCTCCACGGCGCGAGATATCCTCTATCAAATCTCTTCTGGCACCGTTTCGTTTGCGAACATAACTCCGGCGTTCATGGCGGTGATGGTCATCGCAGCCCTCGCACACTTTGTCCCGAAGCGCTGGTATGACAGTGGCCTCCAACTCTACTGCCAATTCCCTTATTACGCGCAGGCCGCGGCCATCGCCGCGCTCGCCGTCGCTATTCGATACGTCGCTGGATCGGGATCTGCGCCGTTCATCTATTCGCGGTTCTGATCATGCTACCCAAAAAGACATCCATGGCCATAGCAACCTTGGGTGCGCTGTTGTTGTTGCTCGAATTCGCGAAGCTGGCCCGGCCTTTTACGCTTGCAGAAGTCCTCGATTTTCGTCCGCGCGACATTCCGAACGTGGAACCGCTCCCGCCGATCCCGGCAGCCACAACATCCGCTACTGCCTCGAAGCGGCCGATTTTCGAGGCCAATCTGATCGATCCGCACGATAATCTCAGGGCGTTTTACCTCGCCTTGTGGCGCACTGAGTTGGGGGCGCCAGGTGCGATCACGCGTGTGCTTCACTATGGCGATTCCCCGGTCACCGCCGATTCCATCACAGCCGATGTGCGCTCGCTCTTGCAACAACATTTCGGCGATGCCGGCCACGGCTTCATCCTGATCGCAAAACCGTGGGCATGGTACAGTCACCGCGGCATCGAGGTGGAAGGGAAGGGCTGGCGCATCAATGCGGCCACGCAGGTCCGTGCTCGCGATGGGTTCCATGGCCTGGGCGGCGTAAGCTTCGAAGGCGACACGGGCGCTTCCACCCACTTCACGCTGACCGAAGATCACTCACAGATGGAGATTCACTTTCTGCGTCAGCCCGGTGGCGGCGTGCTGACGGTGGAAGCTTCGGGACAGAAGCTGGGCGACGTAAATACGGACGGGCCCGACCAACAGCCCGGCTACCAGACCTTCCCGTTGAATGCTGGCGCGCGCGAAATTGACCTCTCGGTGGAGCGCGGACCGGTTCGCCTCTTCGGCGTCAGTTTCGAAAGGAACAGGCCGGGCGTGATCTACAATAGTCTTGGGCTGAACGGCGGCCAAGTGCAGGTGGTGGTCCGCTATTTCGACAAGCCGCAATGGACGGAAGAGTTACAACACCAGCATCCGGATCTGGTGGTGATCAATTACGGCACGAACGAAAGTATTTATGCCGATTACATCGAGCGTTCCTACCCCGGTGAGTTGCGCCAAGTGATCGAGCGCGTAAAAGAGGCTGTTCCACGCGCATCGGTTCTGATCATGAGTCCCATGGACCGCGGGCAGCGCGATTCGGACGCCCGCATCTCCACCGTTCCCACACTCCCGCGCCTGATCGAAATCCAGCGTCAGACTGCGGAGGAGATGGGATGCGCCTTCTTCAACACCTTTCAAGCCATGGGCGGAGCGGGAACCATGGCACGCTGGTATGACAGCACGCCGAGACTGGTGAGCGCCGATTTCACTCATCCCTTGCCGGCGGGGGCGCGAAAAGTAGGAGTGCTGCTTGATCAGGCGCTCGAATCCGGCTACCGGCAATTCAAAGCGCGCGAGCAGCGGAGAGCGCACTGATGGGTATGTCGGGCAGGCTTGTCCTGATTTTAGTGGCTCTTCTCTCGGCCGTGTCCTCTCCCGCCGTAACCACCGGCGCAAAGAAGAGCGGCAAGAAAACCGCTCACAAAAAACATATCCGGCTGCCTGTGGTTCACGTTTCGCCCGTGGTCAGAGGCGCCGCGCTGCGCGCCATCAGCGAACGAACCTCCCAGCCGGTCGGCGTTCTCGAAGGTGCTGGAGCCCTGGTGCCGTTCTTCGAACAGCTCTCGCATCCTCCGGAAAATATGTCGCTGCATATTTTGCAGTACGGCGATTCCCACACCGCGTCTGACGACTGGGCCAACCAGATGCGCCAGGATTTCCAAGCCAAATTTGGCGCGGGCGGCGCCGGATATACGCTGCCGGGGCATCCGTTTCTTGGCTACCGCCGATTCGACAGCCATGGCAGCAATTCGCGCGGATGGTACACCAGCGGAATCGTCACGCGCAAAGGCGACGGAATCGACGGCCTGGGTGGAATCAGCTTGACGTCTCAATCCGGCGGTGAAACGGTGACGTTGACCGTAGAATGCGAGCAGCTGGAATTGCATTATTTGCGCCAGCCCGGGGGCGGCCAACTGGAATTTTCTGTGGATGGCGCCCCTATGGAGACCATCGACACGGATGGCGAAGAAGGACCGGGTGTTTATAGCTACGCCACATCGCCGGGACCGCATCAATACATGTTGCGTACGCTGAGCGCCGCGCCCGTGCGCCTGTTTGGCTGGGTGGCGCAAAACCACGCGGGGCTTACTTACGAGACCCTTGGCATCAACGGCGCGCAGGCTAACCTGATACTCGATTGGAACTCTGCCATTCTGTCGCCGGAGCTAATGAGCCGCGACCCGGCTTTGATCGTTCTCGCGTACGGAACAAACGAAGCTCTCAACCGTTCGTGGACCGCCGAAGAATATCGTGCCGCTCTCATCGAAATCGTCCGCCGGCTGCGCGCCGCGGTTCCAGTGGCCAGCATTCTCCTCATCGGCCCGCCCGATTGCGAATATCGCACCCACGGACGCCGGCTTCCGTTTCCGCATCTGGACCAGGTGATCGAGATTCAGCGCGATGTCGCTCAAGCCAGCGGCTGCGCTTTTTGGGATTGGCGCGCCGCCATGGGCGGCCCCGGTTCAGTGCGTCAATGGGTGCAGGCGGGCCTGGGACAAGGCGACTACACGCACCTCACGGGCGCCGGCTATCGCACGGCCGGCGGCATGCTCTTCGACGAACTAATGGCACAGTACAATCGATTTCTCACCATCCGCGCCGAGGGAAGCCATAGTCAATAAAGATGGACAATAGAGAACGCATCATGGGTATCGTGCGGAAAGTATCGAACAACTCCGCGCTTCCCAATCCGGATGAATCGCTATTCGACTCCGGGTTCTTGGATTCGTTTGCGCTGCCCGATCTGGTGAGCGACCTGGAACTCGAGTTCGGGATTAAGATCCCCGATTCGGATCTGAATCCGCGCAAATTCGAATCCATCACTCTGATTCAGAGCTACATCGAGAGCAGGATGTAACTCGTGGCGGCGATCCGGGGCTTTGGAGCCTATCTGCCGTCGCGCGTCGTCACCAACGCCGAACTGGCCGAGCGATTGAATTGTGAAGCGGGCTGGATCCTGGACGTTTCCGGAATCGAAGAGCGCCGCTATGCCGCACCTGAGGAGTCGGTGGCGAGCCTGGGCGTCGCCGCGGCGGAGCAGTGTCTGGAGCGCTCGGGAATTAAAGCCGGCGATCTGGGAATGATTCTCGTATCCTCAGGATCATCCGAGCGCCGCTTTCCGGGACCGGCATCCAAGATCGCGCACAGCCTGGGCATCGACGGTGTTCCGGCCATCGACTTACCCCTGGCCAGCGCGGGCAGCCTGTTCGGGATGGCGCTGGCTTCGTCGCTTTCTACCATCCACGGCAATATTCTTGTGATCGCGTCCGAAAAAATGTCTGCGATCGTTTCGCGCGATCCCATGGAGCGCGGCGTTGCGCCGCTCTTTGGCGATGGAGCAGGTGCGTGCTTGATCGGTCCGGGAGACGGACCCGTCCAGATCGTCGACTCGGCGCTGCATTCGGACGGAGCGTTCGCTGAAGATCTTCGCCTTGAATTCGGCGCTTCACTCGAAATGAATGGGCGCTCCGTCATCATGCAGGCCTCGCGCAAAATTCCATCGGCAATCGGCGAGCTGCTCAAGAGAAACGGTAAGGCCGCATCAGAGGTAAAAGTCTTCCTGATGCACCAAGCCAATCAAAACTTAATGGATCGGGTAGCTCGCGCAATCGAAGTAGACGCCTCAAGCTTTTATTCCAATATCCGGCGCTATGGCAATACCTCTTCCGCATCCATGCTGATCGCTGCCGCAGAATGGTGGCGCGATCCTGGACCGCGCGCGGGCGATCTTGTCTGCTTCGCTGCGTTCGGCGCTGGATTTCATTGGGGTGCGCTACTGGCCCAAGCTTAGTCGCGCCGTTTAGTCCCCGGACGCGCGGCGCGGTGGATTGTACGAGAAGTACGCGGAGAGCGCTACCCGGATTGTGCTCCATCGCGTCCGGAGCAGGGAGAGGCCCACCATGAGCAGGATCACGATCACAGCCGCGACACCGCACCACACGTTGGGCAGAGATTCTTTGAAGGCGCCGAACCAGCGGCCGTAGACCAACTCGATGTGCACCCAGTAGACCAGCAGCGAAGTGGTGCCAAGCTGCCGCACCCAGCTCCAGGACGCCGCAAGCGGCAACGCAGTCCACAGATAGGCGAAACCGATCACGAGCATCACCACGCCTAGCTTGATGATGATGAGCCCCGGACTATCGAGCCAAAACTCCGACTTCGGATAGAGCGAGTACGGCATGTTCGAAAAGTATTGCCCGCCAATGATCAAGCCGAAGCCCAGGAGACCGCCCCACTGCATGACGCGATTCATTTGATCGGGCTTCACCAGCCTCAAGATGCTGCCGATGCTGAGTCCGAACGCAATGAATGAAGCCCAGGGGAAGAAGGCGAAGTATTGATAGCTGGGGACGAAGTACGCGGAAATATTGGGCGGCAGCCAGCGCCAATCGATGGCGGAGACCAGCGGAGCCGCAGCGGCGATAGCAACGCCCAAACCCGCACACAGACGAACCCGCTCGGCGGTGGTAAAGATGGCCATCACGGACATCAGTGCGATGGCGAATCCCATGCAGTTCAGAATGTCGACCTTGAAAAGATCGGTCCAGGGGCTTTGTCCAAACGCAAAGGTCCAAAGCTGGAGGCGAAACAGGAACGCCAGCGTAAACAGATAACCGGCGCGTTTCAACGCAGCCCGCCAGCGTCCCAGGGGATTCACGCCTTGGCGCTCGCGACCGTCCATCAGGAAAGAAAGCGTGATGCCGGTGAGGACCAGGAAAATCGCTGGACCGATGCCGCCGAAGAACTGCGAAAGCATGAACGGTCCGTCCGTTCGCAGATCGGTTCGATTGAACGAATGGAATACGTGGCCTTGCAGCATCACCACCACGGCCGCGCCTCGCGCCCAATCCAGAAAGGTCAGGCGGCCGCTGGTGTCGCGATTGTTGATCTGTGCTGCTGCAGTGTCCATGCTTGTCTATTTGCCCGGAGTTTCGACCTTTACGCCTGGTGGCAGCTTGAGCTGCAACGCGTCCGGCTGCAATGGCGGATTGATCTTCAAATCGTTGTAGGTCACCAGACGATAATCGCCCGAAGGTTCGATGATCTTTTCACGCATCGGATAAGGATCGCCCTCGGAGGGAATCCACAATTCAAGCTTTTGAACATAGTCACGGCGCGTCTGGGTGTCCTTAGGAATCAGTTGCAAATGAATTGCGGACTGGCCCTTCCCGTTCTCTGTTCCCAACACAGTCACGTCATAGTCTTTAGCAAGTTCCATGCCGGAGGTCCCGAATCCGATCATGAGAAACTTGTCGATCTGCTCGCCGTGCTTCGCCAAATCATACACCTGTAACGTCTTGATCTTCGGAAGGTACTGCTGGAACTTGCGTTTCTCGAAAGTGATAATTTTGGCATCCGGTCCAGTAAAATCCACCCGGCCCTGTACTTCGTCCGGCTGAACCTTCTTCATGGTCACGGCGCCGCTTTCTTTGTCGTCTTCGTTCAGAACGTCGGTGTGGGTGACATAGGTGACCTGAGCTGTCATGGACTTAAAGTCGGTTGCGGCTTTGTCCATGCGCGCCAGAATCTGCTGCAGACCGTCGTTGGGAGCGGCCACCGTCGCTTCCGGCCCAGGCAGAATTAACCCGGCTAAGATAAAACACACAACCAATGCCCGCAGTCGCGTTTGCATCAACGATTGGATACCTGAAAGGGCCTCGCGGCTTCAACACCTGAAAAAGCCTTGCGGCTAGGGCGTGGTGAACGCCATGAATCCTTTTATTTCCTGCTCGGAATCGACGATCGGTTCTAAACGAGCCACATGGTACTTTTTGCCGGTGCGCGCCTGGAGCAGAGCGCTGGCTTCAGCCGCTCGCGCCTTTTCCGGGGTATTGGAAAGCTGCTCCGCATCCATCCAGAAAACGGTGTCGCCGCGTCCCGAAGGAAGCATCACAATGCTATTGGCGCGAGGCTGATCGCGAAACCACTCTCTGGGCGTGAGAAAGATGAAAGCCAGAATCAGCCCCACCATCACGTCGTACTGCCAACCGGCGCGTGGATAATCCCAGAACAGAAAGCGCTTTACTGCGCTCATTGGATCAGCCATGTCGATCTCAGTTTAACATGCGTCTCCCCGATTTCCGTGGAGGCGAATGTAAGTGAATGTAGGCAGGATCGCGGGCGCGTTACTTGTATTTTCGCAGGACCGCGAGCACGCGTCCCTGAATCTGCACGGAGGCAGCGTCCACAATAATAGGCTGCATCGCGGCATTGGCCGGCTGCAGACGGATGTGGCCGCCTGGCTCATGGTACAAGCGCTTGAGCGTGGCATCGCGGCCGTCCACCAGCGCGACCACGATCTCCCCATCCTGCGCCTGTGGGGCGCGCTCCACCAGCACGTAGTCGCCGTTCATGATGTGATCGTCGATCATCGATTCGCCGCTCACTTGCAGCGCGAATGTGTCGCCTTTACCGGCGAAGTCGGCAAACTGCAGGGTGTCCTGTCCCTCGATGGCTTCCACCGGCATGCCCGCGGCGATCCGGCCCGCGAGTGGAATGTCCCCCGAGCGTGCCGAGGTACGCCCCCTGCGCCGTTCCTGCGCATACTTCGCTGAGACTTCGAGCGAACGGCTTTGATTGAACAGGCGGCGAAGGTAGTTGCGCGATTCCAGCGCTTGGATGTGCTTGTGCACGGTGGCGAGTGAGGCGAGATGGAGACCTTGGGCGAGTTCCTCGTAGCTGGGGCTGTAGCCATTCTCTTCGACGAAATCCGCGATGAAATCGAGCACTTCCTTTTGCCGCTTGGTCAAAGCCATGGACCTATTGTGAGGCGAACAAAAGGGGAAGTCAAGGCCTATTGGTAATTATCCCTTGACAACACGTATGGAATCGGGCATACTTAATCATGCCCGGACGAAGAGACATCGCGGTCAAGCAATCGATCCCGAAGCATCTCCGCTACACTGTCAACCACTTCAACGCGGAATTTCCGAACGACGATGCTTGCTTGGCCCACATCGCAGCGGAGCGTTATCCGGGTGGCATGGCTCCTTGCGAGAAGTGCAAAAAGGAAACCAAGCATCACCGCATCAACGGGCGCACTGCCTACAGCTGCGATTATTGCGGTACTCACATCTATCCGTTGGCGGGAACCATTTTCGAGAAAACCACCACTTCGCTACGGCTGTGGTTTTATGCGATGTACTTGATGGGCTCGACCCGTTGCGGAATCTCCGCAAAGCAGATCCAGCGCGAAATCGGCGTCACCTACAAAACCGCGTGGCGCATGTTCAAGCAGATTCGCACTTTGATGTCCGAGGATCTGCAACTGGAGGGGCCGACGGTCGAGATGGACGAAACTTATTACGGCGGCGTCCGCAAGTACGGGCAAGGCCGTCCGATGCGCGGGGATCGCGGGAAGACTCCCATCGTCGGCATCGTAGAACGCAAGGGCCGCGCCGTCGCACGCGCTACCCAGGATGCTACCGGCGCAACCCTTCTGCCCCTCGTGCGCGATTACATCCTTCCTGAGAGTACTGTCTACACCGACGAATGGAAAGCCTACGGCGGGATCGAGAACATCCGCAAGGCAGATGGAACCAAGGCCGGATTGGTACATCGGCGCATCAACCACAAGGCGCATGTTTATGTTCATGGCGACATTCATACCAATTCGGTCGAGGGGTTCTGGTCTCTAATCAAACGCGGGATCGGCGGCGTCTATCACTCGGTGAGTTCGAAGTACTTGCAAACCTACCTCGATGAATACAGCTTTCGCTACAATCGAAGGGATCAAGGCAACTTGATTTTTAAGTCGATTTTGGAGCAGGTTTCGACACGGGCGGTGGATTAATCGCACGCTTTAACAAGTTGTGAAATCCGCGCCGCGAGAACGGGCGCATTTTTTCTTCTACATCCTTGGCCGGACGAAGAGGTTTGCCCGTTTGCGTCGGTCCGTCTGTATTGGACACTTACTCTCCATTTGGAGGGTATCGCAGTGGTGTGTCCGAGTCAAATCGCAGAACTGCAAGTGGTGGGTTATGCATCACTCCTTATCCAGACCTATGTAATCGTTCCGCGTAGCTGCCGAGTCTCTAGAAGCACATTTCGACGCGCGGAGACCACGACAAGATCGCTGCTAGATAAGGCGATCTCCAGCAAACACGGCGGATGGATTTACCATTGTCACGTGAATCACAAGCAACACGTCATTGACGTTCTCGGCATCCTTCTGGGGGATGATCAAGCGGTCTGTGGTTACGGAAACTCTGGTGATCAGCGTGTCATCTTCAAGCAGGCAGAAAAATGGATCTTCATCAGCATCTATCCCAAAACCTCCCAATTCCCGTTCTGTTTTGGGCATCCTCAAACCATCGAAGAGAACCTTGATGCGATTGTCGATGTCGCCGCCGTTCGACACAAGATTTCCTGGGTTGTCTCTCCGTAGAAACAGAATATTAAGATCACAGGTGAATCCACCCAACTCGCTGACGAGTGGAACGAATCTCCCTCCACATCTCTTATGGTCGTCGGCTATGTGCTCTACCCATGTCTTAGCTCGGCTTTGTTGTTCACCCGTCATGCCCATTTGGCTTGGATAAATCATTCTGACGCCAGGGCCGGGGTAACTAACCATGTTGGGCGGTGTGGTGATCACCGTAAAACTGGTTTCAGCTTGACGCTTCAAATCGGGATTCTGTCTCCAAAGTTCGCGCAATTGAAGATGGAAATGCTTTCTCAGTTGATGCTTTTCTTTCGCCCTGCCAACCGTACCGCCTTGAGATCCCCTGTCCTCGCATTTTTCCGCCGGGAGAGGACCTTGATAGATCAGACGAAATTCCATTATTTGACCCCCTGAGGCATCTGGATCTTCCGGCTGATAATAATTGAAAACAGTGCTGACGGGAAGGTCATATCTCATAGCTTACCTCACCTACGTGCTCTGATGGGATAATTACCGGCCCATTAGGACGCGGCCAGCGTAGGTGAATGTGCCCAGCTTCCTGATCGACGTTATAAGAGCTTCGCCTTAACTGCCTAGGGTCCGATCTTAGGGCAAATTGATCAAACTGATGCATTGTTCGGCAGCGCACAGTACACAATAATGGAACTCGTCGGTCGCAAGTGGAGCCTGGGATCCTGGCACATGGGCTTTCATGTAGGACAGATTTTCGGCGACTATTCCATCGTGGCCGTAGTGGGCGCGGGTGGAATGGGGCGCGTCTACAAGGTAGAACATTGTCTCACCAAGCGAACCGAGGCGATGAAGGTTCTATCAGCGGAACTTGCCACCGACATTCAGGTCAAGCGTTTTGAACGAGAGATGCGCGCGCTGGCCCGGCTCAGCCATCCGAATATAGCCGCCCTTCACAACGCACTTCACGCGGAAAATCAGCTCATCCTTTTGATGGAGTTCATCGAAGGCCAAACGCTGGAAAGCATGTTTTCCGCTGGACGTCTTTCCCTGGATACGGGCGTCGAATACATAAGGCAGATCCTGTTGGCGCTGGGATATGCTCACCAGCGGGGCGTGGTGCATCGCGACGTAACTCCGGCGAACGTGATCGTTACCGCAACCGGCGAGGTGAAGCTGACCGATTTTGGTCTGTCGAAGTCCTATGGCGATTCTCTATTAACCAATTGCGGCGAAGTGCTCGGTTCCTTGCCGTACTTAGCTCCGGAGCAGTTGAAGGGCATCACGCAGCCGGACCGGCGATCCGATCTTTATTCCGTGGGCGCCATTCTGTATGAGCATCTCACCAGTCAGAAACCCTTCGGAGCAAATCGGAAACTAGCGCCGGTGATTACCGACGCAGAAGGTGAGCCTCCGCCACCCAGCCTGATCGAGTCCAGCCTGTCGCCTGAATGGGACGAGATCATCCGGCGTGCTTTAGCCAGAGAGCCGGCACACCGCTATCAAACGGCCGAGGAGTTCCTGCATGCCATTGTTCAGCTTGACGAGCCCACCGATGTGGCGGACCTTCCACTGCCACAACTGCGGACGCTAGGGATTGGGATCGCGCTGTTTGCGGGCCTGGTGCTGGCGATGGTTGCTTCTCCTGAATTCGGCCGTTTCCATAGAGCGACGCCAGCCATCGCTCCATGGCATGGCGTGCACATCACCCCTCCGCCCTTTGCTACTGACAAGACTCCCTTACGCCAGCAGCCCGCACCACGTCTTATGCCGCGGGTTGGGACGCACTCACAAGTACATGACGCTAGAGTGGCTGCTCCAATCCCCGTTCCCCCGCCCGCTGCTCCAACCCCGGAGACAGCCGCCACCCAGCCAATCGAAACTGTTGCCGCAGATCCGGCAGACTCGCAAGATGCGACGCCGCCGAAACGAGGATTCTGGAGCAAGCTGAACGTGTTTAAGAAGAAGAGCGCCGAGCCGAAGGAAAGACCGTAAACCAAGCACTGTCCTTAGATCGAGGTTGGCCTAATTACCGTGGCCCTTTTGGTAGCCAGCCTCGTACGCCTTCTGATCGTCGTCTTTCTTGAAGTGCCTCTTTTTGCTGTGGTCCCGCTTATGCGCCTGGTCCACCTGGCCTTCATGCAGACCTTGCTGGTATTTTTTGTTCTTTGAATAATCCTGTTCATGATCCTGGAAGAATGGAGCCCCCACTGCCTGTCCCACGCCCCCAGTGATGCCAATCCCTGCCGCTACCGCTAACACCCCGATGCAGCGTCTTAAGTTCGATCTCATAGAAATTTGTCCCTTCGTCCATTAGCGAGCACGCTGACGACCGTTTACAAGGGCACGGCTTAGATTGCAACGGTTAGCAGACAGCGCGTTGGGTTTCGACCATATACGGCCATAATGGCCGGGTCGCGTCACTTCGGATGGCTCTAAGTCAAAACGCCGCGGGAGCGCAGCGCTTCCTCTATCAAGGCGATCAGTTCGTCGCGTGTAAGATTCAGGCGGTCCGACGAGCCGGCTTCCGCGTCTTCCGCTACAACGGGACGGCCCGGTTCCATACGATTCCTGGACTGTACGCCATAACGCCCACGCGCTTCGAACAGTTTGCCCACTTCGTGTCTGGAAAGAACCTTCGGCCCTCCCAGCAACTCGGCCACCAGGGTGACGCGCGCGAAGTGCTCGACCGTCTCCATCTTGAAAAACGCCTTGTACACATCCTCTCCGTAGCAAACCGAGCCATGATTGCCAAGAAGGATTGCATCGTACTTGGGGATGTAAGGCAGCATGCCATCGGTGAGCGCGGGTGTGCCGGGGAGTCCATATTCGGCGAGCGGCACGCAGCCCAAGCTGACGATCACCTCAGGCAATAGAGCCAGGTTGAGCGGCCGCCCAGCCACGGCGAATCCGGTGGCCACCGGAGGATGCGCGTGCACTACCGCGGAAACGTCCTCGCGCATCTGGTAAATGGTAAGGTGCATCGCGATCTCGGTGGTTCGCTCGCGCGCGCCATCGATCTTGTTGCCCTCGAGATCGCAGACGATCAGGTCCGCGGGCGTCATCATGCCCTTGCTAACGCCAGTGCAGGTACACAGAACACGGCGGTCGTCGAGACGCACACTGATGTTGCCATCATTGGCGGCGACCCATCCTTTTTGATAGATCAGCTTGCCGACCTCGAGGATGTCCTGGCGATACTGTAGCTCCGTCTTGGCCATCCGGCCTTACAATTGTAGCAATCGTAGCCAGTCTGCCCAAGACCGCGCTGTACAATGGTGCAGTGGATACCAGGCGGATGTGCCCGAATTGCCGGGCGTTTGTGACTACCAGCGATAAGGTGTGCCCCTATTGCCAGGTTCCAATAGGTCCTAGAGCCATAGAGCGGCGAAATCCCGGCGATATTCTGGGCGGCCTGATTCCGCACGCGCGCTTCACCACCGTGATGATCCTGCTGATCAACTTTGCGCTGTTCGCGGCGCAATATTTCAGCCCTCAGTCCGGAATTACGGAAGCGGGCCAGAGCGTTCCCGCGGTGCTGATGCAAGGGCAGTGGTGGCGGCTGGTGACGGCTGGTTTCCTGCACGGCGGAGTTCTTCATATTCTGATGAACTCATGGGTGCTGTTCGATCTGGGGGCCGAAGTGGAACTGTTATACGGCACCAGCCGATTGATCGTCTTCTACTTCGTTTCCACCGTAACGGGATTCGCGGCCAGTTCCCACATCGGCGGCGGACATTTTTCGGTGGGTTCGTCGGCCGGGATATTCGGGCTGATCGGCGCGATGCTGGCATTTGGTTTCACGGACCGTTCGTCGCTCGGAATGCAGGTGAAATCGCTCTATACGCGCTGGGTGATTTACGGACTGGTGCTGAGCTTCCTTCCCGGCGTGGATTTTTGGGCCCACGTGGGTGGGATTGCGGGCGGTTTCCTGGCCGGATGGCTGGCCAGCACACCCCGGGCGCGGTTGATGTGGAAGGAACCGCTGCTGAGAGCGCTGGCGGGCGTATGCATCGCGTTGACGGTGGCCGCGTTCGGGATGATGTACATGGCAATCGCCGGCTCGTCGCGGTTAATTCAGTAAATTGCTGCAGTAGGTCTGTCTGGACCCGCACACCGAGTCCCACAAGCGGACACAGCGGGCCGGCGCGGCACTCCGAAATCACCCATTGCGCCTTATTTTTCAGTAATATCGACATTGGCAGAGTATTTGCGAACTGACATCAGGAGAAATCCCCCATGGCCATGGATGTACCACGCGGTAAAGAAGTCGCTCGGCGGAAGCTGATTCGCCGGATCGTCTACATTGTTCTCCTTGTGGCCGCGATTCCTCTCATCACTTGGGGACTCTCGCGACTCAAGCCAGCGGCGCCGTCGGTGGATCGGGCGACCGTGTGGATCGACGCGGTGAAGCGTGGCCCCATGGTGCGCGACGTACGAGGCTTGGGAACTTTGGTGGTAGAGCAGTACATGTGGATTCCGGCGGAGTTTGAGAGCCGTGTGGACAAAATCAATTTCCTGCCGGGCGCAACCGTGCATCCGAACGACGTGATCATGGTGTTGAGCGAGCCACAGATGGAGCTGGACGCGGCGGATCTGGAATGGCAAATCAAGGCGGCGCAAGCCAACTTGGAGAATCTGCGGGTAACGCTCGAAACGCAGCAACTGGCGCAGAAGGCTACCACGGAACAGGTGAAGTCGGACATGGAGCAGGCGGAGCTGCAACAGGATCGCGATTCGCAGCTGACTAAGCTGGGGTTAAAGTCGGACCTGGACACCAAGCTTTCCGTCGCGAAATGGCAAGAGCTGAAGGGCCGCTACGCGCTGTCGAAAGAGCAGTTGGACATCAGCGACAAGTCGATCCAAGCCCAGACGGATGCGCAGAAGGTGCAGATCGAAAAGCTGGAAGCGGCATACAAACTGAAAAAAGAACAAGTGGATCAATTGACGATTCGCTCGGCAACCGACGGAACGCTGACCCAGCTTGGCACCACGGCCATGCCGCTCGAAGTGGGAATGCGCGTTGCGCCTGGCACGATTCTGGCGAAGATCGCGCAGCCCAACAAGCTGAAAGCGACGCTCAAGATTCCTGAGACGCAGGTGAAGGACGTAGCGATCGGGCAAGTGGCATCCATCGATACGCGCAACGGAATTATTCCCGGGCACGTTTCGCGCATCGATCCGGCGGCGGTGAATGGAACGGTGGACGTGGACGTGGCGCTGGAAGGCGCTCTGCCGCCCGGAGCGCGGCCGGATCTGAGCGTCGACGGCACCATCACGCTGGAGAAGTTAACCGATGTCGTGTACGTGGGCCGGCCGGTAGTGGGGCAGCCGGGCGCGAAGATCACGTTGTTCAGACTGGATGGCGAGGGCAAAGAAGCGCAGCGCGTGCCGGTGTCGTTGGGACGCAGTTCGGTGAACAACATCGAAGTAGTGGACGGTTTGAAAGTGGGCGATCAGGTGATCTTGTCGGATATGTCGGCGCAGGATGCGTATAATCGCATTCGCTTGAACTAGCGGCAGCGGGGAGAGAGTTCTCATGGCGATTGACGAAACAGCTTTGATCAGCATGGACGCCGTGACCAAGGTTTTCCAGACCGACGAGGTGGAGACGCACGCGCTGGCGGGCATTCATCTTCACATCAAGAAGGGTGAGTATCTTGCGATCGCCGGGCCTTCGGGCTGCGGGAAATCCACACTACTCGCGATTTTGGGCCTGCTCGACTCGCCCTCCGACGGCGCCTACGTATTGAACTCCAAGCCGGTGCAGAACCTGAAGCTGTCGGAGCGCGCGCGCATTCGCAATCGCGAAATCGGTTTTATTTTCCAAGCCTTCAATCTCATCGGCGATCTGACGGTGTACGAGAACGTGGAGCTTCCGCTCACTTATCGCGGAATGCCTTCGGCCGAGCGCAAGAAGCGAGTGATTGACGCGCTGGAGCGCGTTGGCATGTCGCACCGCATCAAGCACTATCCGTCGCAGCTCTCGGGCGGCCAGCAGCAGCGGGTGGCCGTGGCGCGGGCCTTGGGTGGCGATCCCTCCATTCTGCTGGCGGATGAGCCCACCGGCAACTTGGACTCGGTGAACGGCGAAGCGGTGATGGATTTGCTGCGCGAGTTGCATCGCGGCGGCGCTACCATTTGCATGGTGACTCACGATCCGCGCTATGCAAGTTACGCGGATCGGACCATCCGGTTGTTCGACGGACGGATTGTGGAAGAAAGCGTGGGGGTGGCCTGATGTTTGGAAGAAATATCGACTTTTTCGCTGTTTCATTCATCGCGCTCGCGATGCTCGGATTTGCCGAAGTGCGGACGTGGCACATGCCGGATTCGATTCGCATCGGAAATGCGATTGACGTCGAGCGCTGCCCGATATCACAGCAGGTCTTATCGAATCTCTCCTCGATCTTCCGCTAGAAGACGGAAGTCAGGAGTCAGAATTCAGAATTCAGAAGGGTGGGTTCGGGAGTAGAACGGCGGGGCGCATAGGTCCGGCTTGACATTCTGAATTCTGACTTCTCGCCGTCGTCATAATATAGATACCTTATGAGTTCCCCCATGATTGTTCTCCGGAACGTGGAGAAGTACTTCGAGCACGGTCCCACCAAGACCTTTGTGTTGCGCCGCATCAATGCGGAAGTGAAGGAGGGCGAGTTCGTATCCATCATGGGTCCTTCGGGCGCCGGCAAGTCGACGCTGCTGCATTTGCTCGGTATGCACGACAGTGCGTGGACGGGCGAATATTATCTGGCCGAGCACGCCATTCACAAGCTGGCGAAGAAGGATCGCATGGAGCTGTACAAGAAGTATTTCGGCTTCGTGTTCCAGAGTTATCATCTGCTGGATTCGCTGACCGTGTACGAGAATCTCGACATTCCGCTCTCCTATCGCAACATCAAAAAGTCTGAGCGCGACAGCATTGTGTGCGACGTGCTAGACCGCTTTCAGATCGTGGGCAAAAAGGATTTGTATCCGAACCAGCTTTCGGGCGGGCAACAGCAACTGGTAGCCATCGCTCGCGCGATCGTAGCGAGTCCCAAGGTTATTCTGGCCGATGAGCCCACCGGCAATCTGCATTCCAACCAAGGCAAAGAGATCATGGAGCTCTTCAAGCGCTTGAACGAGGCCGGCACCACCATCATTCAAGTGACGCACAACGAAAAAAATGCAGAGTACGGACATCGCATCATCAACATCGCCGACGGCTGGATTGAAAAATAAATGAAGGACTGGCCATGAAGGAATGGCAAAGTTCCGGCGCACCGCGCATCTTGATCGCCGACGATCAGGCCGACGTGTTGGAAGCGTTACGTCTGCTGCTGAAGGGCGAGGGCTATCAGATCGACGCCGTCACTTCTCCCGCCGCCGTGGTTACGGCGCTCGAGGCGCGCGATTTCGACGTCGTCATTATGGACCTGAACTACACGCGGGATACAACTTCGGGGCGGGAGGGACTCGACTTATTGTCCCGAATCCAAGCCATCGATTCCGTGCTGCCGGTCATCGTGATGACGGCTTGGGCCACCGTAGGCCTGGCGGTGGAAGCGATGCGCGGCGGCGCGCGGGACTTCGTGCAGAAACCGTGGGAGAACGAGCGGCTGCTAACCATCGTCAAGACGCAGATCGATCTCAGCAACGCCATCCGCCGGGGCCTGCGTTTGGAAGCCGAGAACCGGCTGTTGCGCGCCGAAGGCGTGCCGTCGCTCATCGCGGAGTCGCAAGCCATGCTGCCGGTGCTACAGATGATCTCGCGCGTGGGACCGTCGGACGCCAACGTACTGATCACCGGTGAACCTGGCACAGGCAAGGAAGTGGTGGCGAAGACCTTGTTCGCGATCTCGCCGCGCGCCGCCAAGCCGATGGTCACGGTGAATGCCGGCGGGCTGGCCGAAGGCGTTTTTGAGAGCGAATTGTTCGGACATGTGAAAGGCGCATTCACGGACGCGAAGACGGATCGCGTGGGCCGCTTCGAGCTGGCCGACGGCGGTACTCTGTTTCTGGACGAGATTGCGAACGTCCCGATGAATTTGCAAGCCAAGATGCTGCGCGTGTTGGAAGTGGGCGAGATGGAGCGCGTCGGGTCGTCCAAGACCAAGCGCGTGGATGTGCGCGTGATCTCGGCCACCAACGCGCATCTGGACGAAGAGGTGAATTCCGGCCGTTTCCGGCAGGATCTGCTGTTCCGGCTGAATACCATCGAGATCCATTTGCCGCCGCTACGGGAACGGCGCGAAGATATTCCGTTGCTGGGGGCGCACTTCTTAGCCGCGCATTCCCAGCGTTATCGTAAACGTATCGGAGGGTTCGACCGGACAGCGCTGCAATTGATGCTGGAGCATCCCTGGCAGGGCAACGTGCGCGAGTTGAATCACGTGATTGAACGGGCGGTGCTGATGGCGCAAGATAGCCAGATCAAACCGGCCGATCTGGCGCTACGCTCCGGACGCGAGGTGAGTCCGCGCCTGGAAGACATGAGCATCGAGGAAGTGGAGGCGTTCCTCATCAAAAAGGCGCTGGCGCGATACAACGGGAACGTAAGCCACGCCGCGAACGCCTTGGGCCTCAGCCGCAGCGCGCTTTATCGCCGTCTGCAACGCTACGGATTGTGACCGCGCCGTGAAGCTGCATAAGCCTCGCCTGGTTCACGAGCAGCGGATTCTGGTGATGGCGCTCATCGCGGGAGCGCCCGCGGTGCTGACATCCATGCTGGTGTTGTGGCTCGGCGACTATACGTCGCGAGTGCAATGGACGCTGACGGTTTTGATCGGCGGGGTGTGGCTGGGCTTTTGCTTCGCATTGCGGGAGCGGGTAGCGTCGCCGCTTAGAACGCTCGCCAATCTTTTGGAAGCGATGCGTGAGGGCGACTATTCCATCCGCGCGCGGCACTCCAAAAGCGGCGATGCCATGGGCGAGGTGATGCAACAGGTAAACGCGATGAGCGCCACGCTGCGGGAACAAAGGCTGGGCGCGATGGAAGCCACCACGCTGCTACGCAAGGTGATGGAGGAGATCAATGTCGCGGTGTTCGCCTTCGATGGCGACCGGCGCTTGCGCCTGGTGAATCGAGCGGGTGAGCGGTTGCTGAATCAACCATCTGTGCGACTGCTGGATCAATCGGCGGAGCTGTTGGGGCTCAGCCAGTATCTGGAAGGTGAGGCGCAGCGTACCGAGCAGCGGACGTTTCCCGGCGGGACCGCGCGATGGGGCGTGAGCCGCAGCCTGTTTCGCGAAGGCGGATTGCCGCACCAATTGGTGGTGGTCACCGATCTGACGCAGCCGTTGCGAGAGGAAGAGCTGAAAGCGTGGCAGCGCATTGTGCGGGTGCTGGGGCACGAGTTGAACAACTCACTCACTCCCATCAAATCGATCGCGGGGAGCTTGGAGAGCCTGCTGGCGCGCCAGCCTCGGCCGGACGATTGGGAGGCGGATACTCGGAAGGGCCTGGCGGTAATCGCTGCGCGCAGCGAAGCTCTGAGCCGATTTATGAGCGCGTATGCCACGCTCGCCAAACTCCCTCGGCCCACCATGACGCCGGTAGCGGTGGCGGAACTGGTCCGTCGCGTGGCAAGGCTGGAGACGCGCGTGACACCGCAAATTGTGCCGGGACCGGAGATCCTGATCCAGGCCGACGCAGATCAGCTGGAACAATTACTGATCAATGTGATTCGAAACGCGGCGGACGCGTCGCTGGAGACCGGCGGCGGCGTGCGCGTCGGATGGGAACGGCGGGATGGGCGGCTGACCGTGTTGGTGCGCGATGAAGGGCAGGGTCTTCCGAATACGGCCAACCTGTTTGTCCCGTTTTTCACCACGAAGCCCAGCGGGACGGGTATCGGGCTGGTGCTCAGCCGTCAGATCGCGGAGGCGCATGGGGGAACGCTGACGCTGCAGAACGCGAAGGAGGGTCCGGGGTGCGAAGCGCGGCTGGTTTTGCCGCTGAGTTAAGCCTCCGCTCGCACACTTGTATTGCGTCGTATTGCAAGGTATCATAAGGGACGGTCGGCCATGAATAAAGAGACTATTAGCTTTCGTTTGGAAACTCAGAAGAAAGAGGCGTTGGATGCTGTTGCCTCGGCACTTGACAGGGACCGAAGCTACATCATTAATGAAGCGATTGAAGCTTATCTTGATGTTCAGCGCTGGCAAATGGATCACATTCGCGAAGGGCTGCGGCAGGCAGAGGCCGGCGAATTTGCCACTGAAACCGAAATGAGAGCTACTTTTTCGCGTCGACGGAAGTGAAAATCCGCTGGACGCGGCTGGCGCGCGCGGATATCGATGCCGCATTCGAATATGTTGTGGCCGACAGCGCGTACGCGGCCGAGCAATTCCTGGAGAGGATGCAGCAAGCCGTGGCAATTCTGGTTCGGCATCCCATGGCGGGACGCACGGGCCGGATTCCAGGTACTCGCGAACTCATAGTCCCAGGAACACCGTGGATTTTACCCTATCGGATTCGCCGGGGATTCATCGACATATTGGCCGTCATTCATGGCGCTCGTAAATGGCCGGACGATTTGTAAGGGAGCGGCCCTGGTTTTGCCGCTCACTTGACGCATTTTTTGTGAACCTAACGCCTTCCTGCAACGTACGTCTATCAGAGCTGAGCACCGGATAAATCCGGGCGCTCCGGGAAGGAGACAGTGTGGATTCCGACGCGACGACACTGATTAGTCTCAAGAGCGTGTTCAAAGTGTTCACCACCGACGAGGTGGAGACCCACGCGCTGGCGGGGATCGAGCTGAATGTGCGCAAGGGCGAATACGTTTCCATTTCGGGGCCTTCCGGATGCGGTAAGTCGACGCTCCTGGCGATTCTGGGCCTGCTGGACACACCCTCCGACGGCACCTACGTGCTGAACGATACGCGTGTGGATCACATGAAGCTTTCGCAGCGCGCGCGTGTACGCAACCGCGAAATCGGGTTCATTTTCCAGGCGTTTAATTTAATCGGTGACCTGACGGTGTATGAAAATGTCGAATTACCGCTCACCTATCGCAATATGCCCTCCACGGAGCGTAAGAAGCTGGTGAAGGATGCGCTGGAGCGCGTGGGCATGTCGCATCGCATCAAGCATTATCCGTCGCAACTTTCGGGCGGCCAGCAACAGCGGGTGGCCGTAGCGCGAGCGCTCGCCGGGCGTCCTTCCATCTTGCTGGCGGATGAGCCGACTGGCAATCTGGATTCCGTGAACGGAGAGCAGGTGATGGGGCTGCTGAGCGAACTGCATCAGGAAGGCGCGACCATCTGCATGGTGACGCACGATCCACGCTATGCGCGCTGCGCAGACCGCACCATTACATTATTCGACGGCCGCATTGTCGAAGAGAGGATCCAGAACGCGGCGCGGGCTTAGCGCGCGATATAGGCGGGCGGAATCGGCACGGAAGGAATCGGTGAATGCGACCCGCGGACGAACTCAAACCAAGCCGGCACCGTCGCCGGCTTGCCATCGATGATTCCGGGGCGAAAACGCCAGCCTCCGCGCACCGCTGCCAGCAGTTCACTTTCCCACTTTGCATCGGAAGATTTCACAACCAGGACATTGCGAGGGAGCCCGGTTGGCCCGACGTCGAACGCCAATGTTACGGCGGCGTTTTCTTCCAGGTCCACGGTCGCGGGGAATTTGACCTGGATAAGAGCCGGGCGCGTTTCCAGGGCCGGCGACCGGAAAGCCGCGCGCACCACATGCCAGTCCCACAAAGTCCGCTGCGGGCGAAAGAAAACCTCCATATTGACGAGCACGGCCACGGGGCTCCCTTTCTTCGTTCCCGGTTTGAATCGCCACTCGCGGGCGTTCTCTACGGCCTTTTCGTCCAGGCCGAGGCCCAGCGGGCGAACTACCTGAATGTCGCGCGGCTGGCCGCTCGGGTCGACAACCAGCGACACCAACACGCTACCCTCAAGTTTTGCGAGGCGCGCTTCTTCGGTGTATGCCGGATTCGGCTTTGCGATCACAAAGGGCGCCGCAATATCGGGGCCTAGATGGAACACAGGGGATTGCGCGGCAGCGGCGGTGCAGCTTAATAATACGGCCCAACGGGGCAACGCAATCCAACCAGCCATGTAGCTAGCGCGCAAATTCTTTTATAGCGCAGCCGTCCGGAAAATAGCAGCCCCGAGTTGTTCTATGACTAGAAGCGCGATGCCGAGGACTCAATGAGTGGCGATTCCCTATCATGGGCTCTGCCGCTCGCGCGCTTTCGAATTCGCGATCGCGAGGCCACAACCCTGTTTCGAGAGCTGCGAAAACCCTTGCTTCGATACCTGGTGTGCCTGGGGCTTTCGCCGGATGAAGCGCAGGATGTGGTGCAAGACGCTTTTTTGAGCTTGCATCGGCATTTGTCGAGCGGCGGGTCGCAAGAGAATATGCGGAGCTGGTTGTTTCGCGTGGCGCACAATCAGGCGCGGAACCGGCAGAATAGTTATGAGCGGCGCTTCAGTTCGCCTTTGGAAGACGGCGTTGAAGCTGTGCTGGATGAAGCGACACCGGAGCGCGTGCTCCTGGAAAAGGAAAAATTCCAGCGTCTGGGAAATGCCATCCGGACGCTCGCTGGCGCTGAAAGGGAGTGCCTGGTGCTGCGAGCGAGCGGGTTGCGGTATCGCGAGATCGGCGAAGTGCTGGGAATCGCGACTTCCACGGTAGCCGATATTGTGGAACGCGCGGTGAAGAAGCTGGCGGAGAAATGCAATGTGTGAATATTCGGGAAGATTGATCGCGTGGCTGGATGGAGAACTGCCGGACGAGGAAGCGACCAACGTGGAATGGCACGTGGGGCAGTGCGTCGAATGCCGGAAGGCCGTGAGCGCGTATGAAGAAGTCAGCGGCGCTTTCCTGGCGTGTTATGAAGCCCAGATGGTAACGAAGCCAAAGCCGCATCCCTGGCGCTGGGCTGCCGCGTTCAGTGGCCTGGCTGCCGCTGCGGCAATCGTCGCGGTCATCCTTCTCGGGCAACCTCCAGCGGAAAAGCTTTCCTTCCATCCTCCGTCACCGCCATCTCCGGCTCTCGCTCCGATCATGGCCGCCAGTACGCGGATCCCGGTCCGACGTCACCCAGTTGCGGTCCCCCTGCATCGCCAATGGATCTCGGAGGAGCCAGTGGTAGAAGTCGCTCTACCGGCCGACGCGCTGTTTCCGCCAGGAGCGGTTCCGAAAGGCTTCAGTTTTATCGCGGATGTCCGTTTCCAACAGTAGTTTGTCAAAAGGAGATTTATCAGCATATGCAACGTACATTGATTCTGGCCTTGCTGGCTTCATCCTGTGCATTCGCGCAGCCCGAGACGAACCATGTCTTTGTTAGCGCAGGCGCCGTCGGCGGTGGATTCTCAAGGGTCTCCGCCTCTCCGGTGCAGGGCGCGCCTTATTCCGCGACTATCACCAATGAGTCCGTGCAGACTCTCGCGGACGGCAATCGGATCGTGCAGACCAGCACGGGAAACACTGCGCGAGATTCCATGGGCCGCACGCGCCAGGATGCGCCGTTGCCGCCAATAGGCAACATGTCGCCGGCCGATGCACCGCACTTGGTATTCCTTCAAGATCCGGTAGCGCAGGCGTCTTACACCCTGAACTTGACGGACAAGACCGCAGCGAAAGGGCCGTCCGTTTCAGGGATGGCGTTTGCGGGACCAACTACGAGCGTTTCAAACGGCGCGATGATTTCGCTCAAGGGTGTCGCGAGAGCCATTGCGCCACCTCCAGTGCCGATGCAGCAGACGCTCGCGATCCAGATTGCCGACGAAGGTCAAGTGCAGGCCGAAGATTTGGGGTCGAAGACCATGGAGAGCGTGAACGTCACCGGCACTCGCACTACCCGCATGATTCCCGCCGGGCAGATCGGCAATGACAAGCCGATCAGCATCGTGACTGAAGTATGGACCTCGCCCGAACTGAAGACGGTGGTCTATAGCAAGCGCAGCGATCCTCGCATGGGCGATCAGACGTTTCAACTCACCAACATCGTGCTCGCGGAGCCCGATCCGTCGTTGTTTACGGTTCCTTCCGATTTTAAGGTCCTGGACGCTTCCGGGCCAATCATGTACAAGACGTCGGGCATACCCGCGCAGTAGCGGCTCCCGGAGCGTACTAGAACATCGTTCGCGAATACACGCCGGTGGGCGATTCAGGTGAGGTGAGATAGCACTCGGCGGCGTAAGTGACCTCGCCCGGTTTCAAGGCGGAGGCAAAGTTGGTGGCTCGCGCCGATCGGTCATTGGCCCAATCGCGAACTTTGCCGCTGACTGGATCGAGACTTTCTGGCGTGCCGAATGAACTCGGCCGAAGGGACTGGTTTCCCAGCACGTAACGCTCGGTCACTACGGGATAGCCCCGGTTGCTGCATTTTCCAGAGGCCGTCTGCGGACAATCCGATGGGTGAACCATGCGAATCTTGCTGAGGATGAGAACGCCTTTTCCGCCTTGGATGTCGATGCCGATGCCCTCAGCCACACTGAGCGCGATGTTCTGATTAGCCTTTTGCGAGAAGTCGACGCCCTGCGCGTACATGCTCCCCACGTCATGGCTGATCTGATAAGCATGCTCGCTGCGGCTGGCATTATTTGTGACCAACACAATGCCAATGGAAAGTGGAATCAGGAAGATGGCGCCCAAAACGTAGAGCTGGAGCGAGGTGGTGCCGGGATGTTTTGGGCGGCGCAACATGGGTGAAGCTCCACCTTACGCGATGTGCGGGCGACTTTCCAGACTGTCTTGCCGCCAATTTCGCGGGGATTCCGACTTAGTACTTTCCCATTGGTTAGTTTCACCTCGAACAATCGTTACCTACGCCTCCCAGTACCCGAGCGGCAGAAGTTATAAGAGCGGCCAGACGGTTATCGATCTGGTTACTAATATCGTTACCAACGAAATCAGGGTTTCCAAGAATCCCATGGCATCGCGCCGTCGCGCACCACGTGTCCTCAGCGGAAACGGCGATTAAATGCTGCCGGGCATCGATGGCCAACAAGAAATCACGCATCAACAGCAGCTCTCCAATCGTGGATTACACTCGCACAAGTCGACTCAGTCCTAAGCCGCCTGGCCGGCGCGAAGCCGCTAATCCAGCAAGCGTTCGCGCGCTGCGTTAACGCCGGATGGCAAGCGCGCCCGTTGTTTCGGACACGGGCTCGAACTCGGTTTCGGTGATCGACGCGGCGTCGCGGAAGGAACTGACGCGAGTCGCGGTGGGGAAAGATCCGAAGCGACTGATCGCGGTGGATTTGCCGCAAGTCGGAAGCAAGGCGTCTAGAGAGATCGCAGAAGGTCGTCCAGCGCTTGGTCCACCTTCAGTGCTTTGCGCCTAGCAATGTCATAGAGCTCTTTCAAAGCGTTCCACGCCTTCTTTTCACCCTCAAATTCGTAGCCCGGGGGGAAATCACTCGCAGTCGCGGTGTCTAGGAGTTTGCCAAGTCCATCGTAGAAGCGGATGGCATATTGGTACGACGGTTCGCCGTAGTTATACCCTTCGACCTCCTGCGCTATCGTGACAGCGTAGCCTTTGAACGTAGCTTGAAAGGCCTGTTCGTCCGAGGTCTCGGTCCAGGGAACACGGTCCTCATCAGACATCTTTCGAAGACGATCGATCAGCGTGCCGAGTCTTTTGATATCTGGCATAGCTATATTCCTGTCTGTCTTATCGACAACATGACCTTGTCTAATTCGTCGAGCTGTTGGGTCACTATACGGTTAAATCTGGCTAGATTCAATTCGGTGAATCGGTTGGCGGCGCGCGCAGTCTCAACCTGATGTTCCATCGTTCGGAACTGAACAGCCGCGCCAGCCAAAATGGTCTTTTGCTCGTCGGTGAGGTCCGGATTCAGTGTCTGTATAGATGCTAACAACCGACGGAGCACAGACTATCTATCAGGAACCAGTTCCCACGCTCGCGCTCTATGAAGTCGCTTGATTTCATCCATAATCGTGATCGCTGATGAGAACTCACCCAGCGTGTTTACCCGCGATAGCTGCGCCTTGGTCCCCTCAGCGGCTTGCCGTGCGGCAACTGCCGCCGTCTGAGTAGTGTCAAAATCGTCACAATAAAGCCAAGGATGGTAACTAAATTTCCCCAGCTGTTTACAAGGAACGCGCCCATGGCATCACTAGACACTTTAGCAATCTGCTGACACGACCGTCGGCCTGCGACCATACAATTGGTAGCAGAAATGGCGAAGAAGAAATCCGCATCATCTCCGCGAGAAAAGCGATTTCCCGCGAGCGTGCTCTTTACGAGACCGCTCGCTGACAGGCAACGGCGAGAACTGCAGCGGCTTCGAGCGATGCCGGATTCAGAAATTGACTTGTCCGATGCGCCGCCACTAGAACCTTTGCCGTCGGAAGTCGAGGTGGGTCGTTTCTATCGGCCGATCAAAAAACTCGTCAGTCTGCGCCTGGACGCCGATGTGCTCGCCTGGTTTCGGGCGCGGGGAAGAAATATCAAACTTACATGAATGAGGTTTTACGGCGCGAAATGCAGACCCACCCTCGCCGTTCAGTGAAAAGTTAGCCAGCCCGCATCCGAACGCGTTATCCAATCATCAAATCGTTGGCGTGCGAGTGCCGGGCCAAGGTCCGGCGAGCCTCGAATGTTATCCTGAAAATAAATGACTTACGACTTGATTGTGATTGGGAGCGGCCCGGGCGGCTACTCCGCGGCGGTTCGCGCCGGTCAATATGGCTTGAAGACCGCGATAGTCGAAAAAGATCCCAAGCTCGGCGGAACCTGCCTGCACGTCGGATGCATCCCCACCAAGGCGCTCCTCCATACCGCGGATCTGTGGGAGCACTTCGTTAACCCTGGCGATGAGGGCATCCAGTGCGAAAACCCACGGCTGGATTACGCCAAGGTGCTTGATCGCAAGAACAAGATCGTCTCGAAACACGCCAAGGGCGTCGAGTTCCTGATGAAGAAGAACAAGGTCGACTGGGTGAAGGGCTATGGAACCATCCAGCCGCGCTCAGGCGACGGTCCGATTCAGGTGGAGGTGAAGTCGGAAACGGGCGCACAAACGCTTGAGACCAAGAATGTCATCATTGCTACCGGATCGGAAGCGCGTATGCTTCCTGGGTTGGAACCCGATGCGAAGGCGATTCTGACTAATATCGAGATCCTGGATCTGCCCGTCATCCCCAAGACCATGCTGATCATCGGGGCGGGCGCCGTGGGCGTGGAGTTTGCATCCATCTTCAATCGCTTCGGCACCAAGGTCACGGTGCTCGAAATGTTGCCGCGCCTGGTGCCGGTGGAAGACGAAGAGGTTTCTAAAGAACTGGAGCGCTATTTCAAGAAGACCGGCATCCGATGTGAAACGGGCGCCAAAGCCGAGAACATCACGCGCACCGAGAATGGCGTCCGCCTTTGTGCCGCGCTCGCCAACGGAAAGCGCGAGGACATGGAGGCCGAGACGCTGCTGGTGGCCGTCGGGCGTAAGCCGAATACCGAGAATATTGGTCTGGATAAGCTGAAGGTCCAATTGGATCGCGGTTTCATCAAAGTTGACGAGCATCAGCTTACGGGTGAACCGGGCGTCTACGCGATCGGCGATGTGGTGGCCGGAACGCCGCAACTGGCGCATGTCGCGACCATGGAAGGCATGGTGGCGGTGGCGCACATGGCTGGTAAGCCGTCGAAACCGATCAATCGCAATCGCATCCCGGGATGCACGTACACCGAGCCCGGGATCGGGAGCGTGGGCCTTGCGGAAGCTCAGGCGCGGGCGCAGGGATACGCGGTAAAGGTGGGCAAATTCCCGTTCGTGGCCAACAGCAAGGCGACTATCTTGGGAAGTCACGACGGCTTCGTGAAGGTAGTGGCCGAGGAGAAATACGGCGAGATCCTGGGCGTTCACATCATTGGGCCGGAGGCGTACGAGCTCATCGCCGAGGCCGTGCTCGCCATGGAAGCCGAGGCTACCGTGGAGACGCTGATGGGCACCATCCACGCTCATCCGACGTTGTACGAAGCGATGGGCGAGGCGTTCAACAACGTTTACGGGCTCACCATCAATGCCTGAAGGCCTCGCCTTCGAAGTGCAGGACCTGGGGCGCATGCGCTACGGAGATGCGCTCGCCATCCAAAAAGACTTGGCCGAGCAGCGCAAACAGGGTTTGATTCCCGATCAGCTTCTGTTCGTCGAACATCCGCACGTCATCACGCAGGGGCGCAATGGCCACGCCGAAAACCTGCTGGCGAGTGAAGACGCGCTGCGTAGCGCGGGGATCGAGTTCTATCCCACCAACCGCGGCGGCGACATCACTTATCACGGGCCCGGCCAGATTGTCGGCTATCCAATCGTGGATTTGCGAGAATGGAAGCGCGACGTGGTCGCTTATGTGCGGGCCATCGAGCAAGTAATCATCGATGCGCTCGCGGACTTCGGCCTTGTAGCCGGGCGAATTCCGGGCTGCACCGGCGTTTGGGTAGACGGAAAGAAAGTGGCCGCAATCGGCGTGCATATCAGCCGCTGGGTCACTTCACATGGGTTTGCGTTGAATCACACCACCGATTTACGCTACTTTCAGTACATCGTTCCCTGTGGGCTAACGAAGCCGGTCACCTCCATGCAGGAGCTGGGATCGGGTTCGAGCCGCGAACAAGTGCTCGCCGCGTTGTCGACTAGCTTTGCGCGCCAGTTCCATAGGCAGCCGGGCATCGAGCAACGAACTGGTGACCAACCAAGCCGCGACCTTGAGGGAGCGGGCGTTTCATATACGGAGACATATTCATGACTGACGTAGTAATGCCTCAAATGGGCGAAAGCATCGTGGAGGGCACCCTGACCAAGTGGCTGAAAAAGGCCGGGGAGCACGTGGATCGCGATGAGCCGCTGTTTGAAATTTCCACCGACAAAGTGGATACCGAGATTCCTTCGCCTACCGCAGGCGTATTGAAAGAAGTTCTGGTGGAAGAAGGCAAGACAGTGGCGATCAGCACGGTGGTGGGTCGCATCGAGGAAGGGGCCGGAAACGGGGCGTCTGCACCAGCGCCCGCAGCGGCGAAAGCCGTTCCCGCTCCACCTGCACCGCCAGCGCAGAAAGCAGCACCCGCACCGCCTCCGGCTGCGAAAGCACCCGCGCCTCCCGCTCCCAAACCGGAGGCTTTGCCCGAACCGGTTGCACATTCCGCTGGCCCTTATCCAATTCCAGTGGAAGAGCCCGCCCGGGCCGTGGAAACCGAGACACCGGCGGGTCCGTTGTCGCCGCTGGTGCGCAAGATGGCGCGCGAGTATGGCATCGATCTCAAGCAGGTGCAAGGCAGCGGCGCCGGAGGGCGCATCACCAAACAAGATTTGGAAGCGTATATGTCGGCGCAAGGCGCGCGGACCATGGCTCAAGCGAGCGTGACACAACCGAGCGCGCCGTCGACCGCAGTCACAACAACCGGATCCTCCACCCCCACCGTTTACACGCCCCCGGCTCCCTCGGCGCCGCCTGCCGCGCCCACTCCCGCAATAATGCCGCGCGCCGAAGCACCTCGTGCGCGCGTGGAACCGATGAGCGTGATGCGGCAGCGCATCGCCGAGCACATGGTGATGAGCAAGCGCATTTCCGCGCACGTCACTACTGTGCACAAAGTCGACATGACGAAAATCGCCAAGATGCGCGAGCGGAACAAGGGCGAATTCCAGGCGCGCTACGGTTACTCGCTCACCTTCCTGCCGTTCGTCGCGAAGGCGGCGGCGGAAGCGATCCGGCATTTCCCGATCGTGAACGCTTCCATTGAAGGCACCAACATCATTTATCACAACGAAATCAATATCGGGATCGCAGTGGCGCTGGAAAACGGTCTGATTGTGCCGGTGATCCGCAACGCCGACGAAAAAAATGTGGTCGGGCTGCAACGTTCAATCGTAGACTTGTCGACGCGGGCCCGCTCACGCCAGCTAAAGCCCGATGAAGTGCAAGGCGGAACATTTTCCATCACCAATTTCGGCAGCTTCGGCAGTGTTTTCGCGACGCCCGTGATCAACCAGCCGCAGGTGGCCATCCTGGGGGTGGGCGCTGTGGAGAAAGTGCCGGTGGTAGTGGACGACGCCATCGCGATTCGTTCCATCGCCTATCTTGCCCTGACCTTCGATCACCGCCTGATCGACGGCGCGCTGGCCGATCAGTTTACCGGGAAGGTGAAATCGATTCTCGAGAACTGGTCTGAAGAAGTTTTGTGACCGCGGAGGAAATCTTCGTTCAGTTCTCGGCTGAAAAGCTGGAACAGTTGCATGGCCGCATCCAGGATTGCCTGACGCGTCTGTCGCCGGAGCAGATCTGGACGCGCAATTCGGAAAACGAAAACGCAGTCGGCAATCTGGTGCTGCATCTCTCGGGGAACGTTCGCCAGTGGATCGGCTCGGGCGTGGCCGGTTTGCCGGACCATCGCAAACGCGACGCTGAATTTGATGCACGTGGCGGAAAAGCGCCTGCGGAGCTTCTCAGGACGAGAGTGGCGGAAGCCATCGGCATCATCCGTGCAACACCGGCTGCCCGGCTGACTGAGCGCATTACGCCGCAGGGCTACGATGTCACGGTCCTCGAAGCCATCGCCCACGTTGTGGAGCACTTCTCGCAGCACACCGGGCAGATCATTCTGCTGACGAAGATGCTGACCGGCGACGATCTGGGCTACTACCAGCATCTTCGGGGCTCGGGCCGGGGAGTCGGCGCTCCACTCCCTTAATTTCGGCGTACATTTCCTTCTGCCATACTTATATGGCAGAATTGTACATATGAAGAAGACGCTCAACGTCGATGAGAAGCTCTTCGAAGAGGCCAAGGCGGCTTGCGGTGCAACCACGGATACGGAAACCGTTCGGTTGGGCTTAGAAGCCCTCGTGCGCCACGCTGCTTACCAGCGCCTCAGCGCCCTGGCGGGAACCGAACCCAATGCGCAGGACGTGCCAAGACGGCGAGAACCGCCGCGTGCCAGACGAAAAACAGCTTAATGGTGTTGATTGATACGTCGGTTTGGATTCGGTTCCTCATGGGTCGCGAACCCTTCGTCCGCGAACTCAAACGGCTCCTCGATGTGGGCGAGGCTGCTGCCCACGATCTGGTCCACGGAGAGTTGCTCATAGGCGATCTCGGCGGCCGCAAGAAACTGCTCGACGATTACGACAAACTGTTTCACGCTGCGAGCGTGCCTCACAGCGATGTTGTAGCCTTTGTCGAAATGCGGAACTTATACGGGCGCGGGATTGGCTGGATCGATGTTCATCTTTTGGCTTCTGCGCTAGTGAGCCGTTTGAAGTTGTGGACGGCTGATCCCCGGTTGTCAGTGGTCGCCGACGAGTTTGGCGTCGACTATCGAGCCCCCAACTAAGGGGGCGTTTTCTTTGAGCCGCACTCCCGACAATTTCAACCGCCTCGATTCGTTCATCAGGAACGAAAGTTTGTGCGCGGCCGCCGCGTAGCCAAGTCCCTCAGCGCGAATGTTTGACACGCAATTGCGCTCGGCGTCTGTCCGTCCGGTTCGAGGCTGCCAGGTGAGATAAGCGCCGAGACTGTCCGGCGAACTCAGGCCGGGACGTTCGCCGATGAAAACTACGACGATTCGCGCTCCCAGCAACTCGCCGATCTCGTCGCCGATTGCGACGCGGCCCTGTTCAACAATAGCGACCGGTGCGATACGCCAATCCAAGTTGCGCAGTAACAGTTCCAGCAACGGCACGGCATGACGATGCACCGCCAGGGATGAAAGCCCATCGGCGATCACGAAGGCGGCATCATACTCCGAGCGCAGGCAAGCCAACCGTTCGCGCGATTCCTCACCGAGGCGGCGTCCGAGATCGGGACGCTTCAAATATTCATTACGATTGGGCGCTGCGCTCGCCAAAGTGATCGATGGAATATTTCGCTCCTTCAGTTCCAGAACGAGCGATTTTACAGCCAGCGGCAAATGCACCGCATCGCGCGCCTTGGCATGGGCGAGTTGAAACTCAAGCAGAGCGCGCGTCGGAAGGCTGTTGCCTGTTAGGCCGAGTTCCAGGCGAGCCGGTGTGTAATCGCGAAGTCTGATCATGCTTCCAGCAGCAGCGCCGCCATCCGAGGCAACTCCTGCCGCACCTGCTCAAACCACGCTTCGAATTCGGGCGCGGGCCGCAAGCCGAACACACTGCGCAGATACAGCGCGTCATGAAACGACGTGCTCTGATAGTTGAGCATCACGTCATCGGCGCCCGGGACTCCCATGATGTAGTTGACCCCGGCGGCGCCCAACATGGTGAGCAGCGCGTCCATATCGTCCTGATCGGCCTCGGCATGGTTGGTGTAGCAAATATCACAGCCCATCGGAAGGCCTAGCAGCTTGCCGCAGAAATGGTCTTCCAATCCCGCGCGCAGGATCTGCTTGCCGTCGTAAAGATACTCCGGGCCAATGAACCCTACCACGGTATTCACCAGGAGCGGTTTGAAATGCCGCGCCAGCCCATAGGCGCGAGCTTCGCACGTCTGCTGATCCACGCCATGATGCGCGTTCGCCGATAGAGCGCTGCCCTGGCCGGTTTCGAAGTACATGACGTTGTTGCCAACAGTCCCGCGCCGCAACTCCAGCGCCTGCTCGCGCGCTTCCCGAAGCATTGCGATATTTACGCCGAATGAAGCATTCGCAGTTTCGGTGCCCGCGATGGATTGAAACACCAAGTCCACTGGAGCGCCGCGCCGCATCGCGTCCATCGTTGTGGTGACGTGCGCGAGCACGCAACACTGTGTTGGGATTCGGTAGGCTTCGCGGATATGGTCCAGCAACCGTAGCAGCGTTTCCACGCTCTGCAAATTGTCGGATACCGGATTGATGCCGATCACGGCGTCGCCGCTGCCATACAACAGACCATCAACGATACTGGCGGCGATGCCTTTTGGATCGTCGGTGGGATGATTAGGCTGGAGCCGGGTCGAAAGCCGCCCCGCGAGTCCCAACGTGTTGCGGAACCGCGTGACCACGCGAATCTTGGCCGCCACCGTAACCAGGTCCTGCAGCCGCATGATCTTTGAGACTGCGGCAGCCATTTCGGGCGTCAAACCCGGAGCCAGCGCAGCCAGAATTTCGCCCGTGGCATCTTCGCTGAGCAGCCAGTCGCGAAACTCGCCAACCGTGAGATGAGCTACAGTGGCGAACGCTCCGGAATCGTGTTCATCGGCGCTGAGCCGCGTGACTTCATCCGATTCATAGGGAATAACCGGTTCGGTGAGGAAGCCTTTTAGGGGAATATCACTCAGGGCCATCTGGGCTGCCACCCGCTCTTGGGCGCTAGAGGCCGAAAGGCCGGCCAGATCGTCGCCGGAACGGCCGGGCGACGCCTTGGCCAGCAATGTCTTCATGTCATCGAAACAATAGACAACATTGCCGATCGTGCTTCGGTATCCGCTCACGGCTGTGAATCCAGTGTAGACTGGATTGGCCGCTTGATTGCCCAGGAGTGATTGCAGAAACTCGGATGAAACGCCACCCCATGTTCGTCTTAACCTTCGTGATGGGCCTGCCGGCGGCGCTATACTAATAGTTTCAGGAGCGGATCATGAATACGTACTGGAAATTCGGCGCCATCGTGGCAGTTGTCATTGGTGTGCTGGCATGGCTCGCGATGGGCGGAGTCACCGAAAGCAAGACGTACTATAAAGAAATCAAAGAGGTCGCAAAGATGGGCCCGCAGGCCCAGGGCGAGCGTTTGCGCGTGAATGGCTATGTGGAACAAGGCTCCATCGTCCGCAATGGCGCGTCCGTCAGCTTCGTCCTGCATCAAACTCCCGGCATGCTCCAGAAGGATCCCGTACGGCTCGCGGTGGTGTACAGCGGAATCGATCCGCTGCCCGACACGTTCAAGGACAACGCGCAGGCTCTAGCGGACGGAAAGTTAGGACAGGACGGCGTTTTTCATGCCAGCAAAGTGCAAGCGAAATGCGCGTCCAAGTACGAAGCCAAGCCCCAAATGAAAACGGACGCGAAGCCTGCCATGAATCAGGCCAGAGCCCAGGCCACAAGCTAGTTCTGCTCGCGTTCCGTTCTGAGGACGGAACAAGCTCGAAATGGAAAATATCGGCGCTCTCTCGATTTTGCTCGCCTTCTGTTTTGCCGTGTACGCCGTGGTCGCCTCGGTGATCGGCAGGCTCAAGAAAAACTCCTTCCTCGTTGTCAGCGGCCAACGCGCGGTTTATTCGGTCTGGTTGTTGCTGACCGTCGCATCCGGGCTACTTATCTACTCCCTCCTCACGGGCGATTTCCGGCTGGCTTATGTGGCGGCGCACACCGATTCGTCCATGAAGAAGATTTACAAGTTCACGGCATGGTGGGGCGGACAGCAAGGCTCTCTGCTGTTGTGGTCGTGGCTGCTGGCCACCTACTCGGCTGTCGTGGTCTTCATGAACCGGCGCAAGTTCCGCGACATGATGCCGTGGGTGACGTCGGTCCTGATGGTCACCGAAACATTCTTTCTGATGCTGATCGCCTTTGTGCTGAGCCCGTTCGCCATCCTTGAGGCTGGCCGTGGCAATGTTGTGGAGGGCGTCGGCCAGGGTCTGAATCCGCTGCTGCAGTATTGGACGATGGTGATCCATCCGCCGATGCTGTATCTCGGCTATGTCGGATTCACGGTGCCGTTCGCGTTTGCCATCGGCTCGCTGATCACCAAGCAACCGGGCGATGCCTGGATTCACACTACGCGGCGCTGGACCATCGTGACGTGGCTGTTCCAAAGCGCGGGCATCTTGCTGGGTCAAGGCTGGGCATACGCGGTGCTCGGATGGGGCGGATATTGGGCCTGGGATCCGGTGGAGAATGCGTCGCTGTTGCCCTGGATTACCGCCACTGCATTCCTGCACTCGGTGATGATGCAGGAAAAGAAGGGCATGATGAAGGTGTGGAACATGGTCCTGATTTCCGGGACTTTCTTCCTGTGCATCTTCGGAACATTTTTGACGCGCTCTGGCGTGGTGAGTTCCGTGCACGCCTTCGCGCAATCGCCCATCGGTAAGTATTTCGTCATGTTCCTGGCGGTCGGCATCGCAGCCACGGTGATCCTGATTCTGGAGCGCTTGAAATATCTGAAAAGCGAGGCGCGGCTGGAAAGCGTGGTATCGCGCGAGTCCAGCTTCATGTTCAACAACCTGATCCTGGTGGCCAGTTGCTTCGCTGTGCTGTGGGGCACCATGTTCCCGGTGATTTCTGAAGCCGTGACGGGCGAAAAGATCAGTGTGGATGCGCCGTTTTTCAATCGTATCAACATTCCGATCGGTCTCGCGCTGATGCTACTGACGGGCATTGGCCCGCTGATCGCTTGGCGCAGAAGCTCGCTCGAAAGCCTGAAGCGCGCGTTCCTGATTCCGACCATCGCCGGAGTGGCGCTGATGGTGGTGCTGGCAATTTTGGGCGCATATGAACATCCTTACGCGCTAGTCTCGTTCGGACTATGCATGTTCGTGACCGCTACCATCGTCACCGAGTTCTGGAAAGGCGCGTCGGCCATTAGCGCCAAGAACGGCATCGGGTTCATTCCGGCGGCCATCGAGCTGACGCACCGCAACACGCGGCGCTACGGCGGATACCTGGTTCACATGGGTATCGTGTTCATGTTTATCGGCTATACCGGCGCGGCGTTCAACCAAGACATCACCAAGGAAGTGGCGCCCGGCGGCGGCACGGATGTTGGTCACTACAATCTGCGAATCGCGAAAATCGAGTCGGGCGAGAACGACACTTACGCCTGGCAAAGGCTGGCGGTGGACGTGTCTCGCAATGGAACCGCTTTGGGCACGCTCTTTCCCGAGCGCCGTCTTTACAAGGCCAGCCAGCAGCCAACGTCGGAGGTGTCTATTCGGAGACGCCTGAACGAGGATTTCTACATTAATTTCGCGGGTCTTTCGGCCGACAACAAGCGCGCCGTGATCCAGGCTTACGTGTTCCCGTTAGTGTCATGGATCTGGATCGGATTTTGGGTGCTCGCGTTCGGCACCATCGTCTGCCTGATTCCCAATAAAGTTCGTTTGTCTTATGCCCGGACGCAAGTAGTAGGAGTTGCAGAGAAACATGCGACCGTTGAGAACTAGCCTTCTGGTTCTGAGCGTGCTGGCGCTGAGTGCGCTGGCGAATGTGGGTTTAGCTCAGTCCGCTGAGGAGCTGGAGAGCCCGGCGGTGAACCGCGTTGCCGACCGCTTAAATTGCCCGTGCGGTTGCAAGACGAACATGGCTTGCCGCATGGACCCATACCCTTGCCGCACCTGTTGGGAAAACAAGAAAAAGATCCTGAAGATGGAGCAGGCCGGAATGTCGGATCAGGCTATCCTGGCCTCATTCGCGAGTGAAATGGGCCCGAATGTGGTGGTAGTTCCACCGGGCATCCTGGGTTCGCTTTCGTTTTACACGGCTGCGGCCCTGGGTCTCATCCTGGTGGTATTCGTGATCCGCAAGTATCGCCGCAAGGAAGTTGCGGTCGCCGCCGGTGCACCGCCGCATGATCCGCTTTTGGATCGCTATCACGATCAGATCGAGAAGGAAGTGGAAAAGCTCGATTGATGGTTCTTTCCGCAGCCGTTGTCCTGGTGGTGGGGACTCTTCTGTTTACTCTGTTCGTGCGTTCCCAAGACGTGCCCGATGCTCCCGCCGTGTCGCCCACAGCGCACTTGGAAGAGCGCAAGGCGCAGATCTACGAAAACCTGCGCGATCTTCAATTTGAGTTTCGCCTGGGCAAGTTATCAGACGCCGATTACCAGAAGACCAAAGTCGATTTGCAGCTTGAACTGGCGAGAGTACTGGCGGAGATCGATGCGACACCGGCACCGGCCCCCGTCAAACCTCCGCGCCAGCAACCGGCGCCCAAAGTCTCCAATAAATGTCCCCATTGCGGGGCTCAGTTCCCCCAACCCTTGAAGTTCTGCGGCGAATGTGGAAAGGCTATGGCATGACACGCGCGGCACTTTGCCTTTTGCTGGCGATCGCGCCCGCTTTGGCGGCCGTCGATGGCGTGATCATTAACGGCACCACCGGCCAGCCGGAGCCGAACACGGTGGTCCAGCTCATCCAGCCCACCCAGGCCGGAATGCAAAATCTCGGCAGCACCAAGACCGACGCGCAAGGCAAATTCAGTTTCGACAACAACGACGATTCCGGCCCTCGCCTGATTCAAGCGATCTTCCAGGGCGTGCAATACAACAAAATGGTGCCGCCCGGCATGCCGTCCACCGGCGTTCAGATCCCGGTGTTCGCCTCAACCAACAAAGCCGGCACCGCGAAAGAGACGCAGCACTTCATCGTGCTCCAGCCGGGCGACAAGGAAATGACCGTCAATGAGGGATTGCTGTACGTCGGTGATCCCAGCCTCACCTACTACGATCCGGTCAACGGCTCGGTCCGCTTCTACGTTCCACCGGACGTCAAAGGGCCCATCGGAGTCACCGTGAATCCGGCTGGCGGGATGCCCATCCAGCGGCCCGCTCTGAAGACCAAAGAGCCGAACATCTACAAGATTGACTATCCAGTCCGGCCCGGCGAGACCCGCTTCGACTTGAACTACACCCTTCCAACCACCAGTCCCATGATCTTCACGGATCAGCTTCTGCACGCCGACGCATCATCGAACCTGGTGGTCCCCAATGGCGTCACGGTGAAGAGCGACGATCTGGAACTGGCGGGGCAGGAACCCAAAACGCAAGCCAGCATCTATCGCATCAAGAACGCGAGCTTCAAAGTGGAAGTGGACGGGACGGGCATCCTTGCGCCGCCGGCGCAGTCGGAAGGTTCGGGTGACGACAACGGCCAGCCTCAGGTCCAGGAAGTGCGGCCCCGGATATACGAAAGCATGTACTGGATTTTAGGGATGGCGTTCGCGATCCTTGGTTTGGGATCGGTGCTGTTGGCGCGGAACGCCGCGAAGTAGCCGCCTATTTCGGCGGGCGCACGTCGAACATCACCATCTCTTTGCCGTCCGGCAATGTGCAGTGCAGGAACGTCCCGCCCATTTTTCCTTCCTTCAACGGATAAATGGTGATGGTCACTTTGTCGCCCGGATTCAAGGTGCGCTTGCTCCAGCCACGCCTGCCCAGAAAATTGGGACTCATGCCCTCGATGCCCCAGGTGTCGACGCCGCCTTTGTCGTTCGGAACGTCGATCCAGGTCCAGGTGTGCGGATTGGTCCACTGAAAATCCTTGATGGTCCCGGTGAGGGTGACCTGTTTCGTCATGTCGAACATGTCAAAAGAGTGATGCGCCAACGCTGGAATTGCAACGCAAATGGCTATGAGAGCGGCGAACTTTAATTTCATTCGATGTCTCGCTTTAGTGCTGAAGATTGATTCCGGCCTTCCCGGAAGCGTCCACAGAGTTGCGGTTATTCTGCTGGCAGATGTACTCGGCCAGGGTCCAATCGGGGTGACGCGAGTAGGTGACGGTCTTGGTCCACGGCTTCGCCAGCGCTTCCGGATCGTCGATGGTGGTGGTGATTTCGAGCATCTTCGGATCTTTCAAGTGAAAGCGCTCCACGATATGCATCTTCTCGCTGTGCTGCGTACCCATATTCATGCCGAGCGGCGTGTCCGTGCTGAATCCCACCGAATCCACCACCAAAGTATCGCCGTCCCAATGTCCGATCGAGTTACCGTTGTAGGTCAAATCGGGATCGTCGGGATGCTTCCGGCCATCGGTATAGATGTGCCGCACCTGCATAAACGCTTCGGCGATCACGGTGACCATGCCCGGCGTGTAGAGGATTTCGATAGGATAGGGCTCGCCCATAATGCCAGGCATTCCGGGTGGCACGCAGTTCGCCGATGGCGTATCGTGCGGAGGATTGGCCTGAAAAGCCTTGAGGATTGCTTCGTACTTCGGCGTGAGCGAGAGCGGCTGTGGTGGCGCGAATCCTCCGCCGCGGCCGAAAGTCATCTCCCAGACTCCATTCAAATCAGGCAATTGCGCGATGGACGCCCACGTCCCGCCAGGCAATTTGCTCGCATCGGCCGCAAAGCTTCGAGCGGGGGCAAACACGATCAGGCCAAGGGCAATAACGGGAAAAACTAAACGGCGCCTATACATCAATGTTTTCCTTCAATCGACTACTATACCAGCCACGAAGCACCGGCCACCAGCCACTTGGCGCGTTGGTCCACTTCGCACACCCTTGCTTCACAGGGCCCCAGGTGTGAAAATGGTATCGGAAATCCACTTCGAAATCACATAAGAAATGGACCAGCAAGAGACGCCTTCCGCGGTCAACACGGCTCCCAGCATGAGCCCGCCTGTGCCGGCCAAACGTTCCCTCTTGGGATCGGTGGCCCACTGGGCGCGCGATCTGATGATCTCGGTGGTGCTGGCGATCTTCGTCATCCTGTTCATCTATCAGCCGGTGAAAGTGGAGGGCACCAGCATGATGCCCACGCTCGACGATCAGGAGCGGATCTTCATCAACAAGTTCGTCTATCGTTTCCATTTCGGCAACATCGATCGCGGCGACACGGTGGTTTTCTGGTTTCCGGGCGACCCCAGCAAGAGCTACATCAAGCGCGTGATCGGAATGCCGGGCGACCGTGTGGCAGTGGATGACGGTAAGGTGATCGTCAATGGGCAGGCGCTGGTGGAGAACTACGTTCCGGCCGAGTATCGCGATCAGAGTTCCATGTCCGAGCGCGTAATTCCCGACGACGAGTATTTCGTGCTGGGCGATCATCGCAGCTCCTCCAACGACAGCCGGGCCTGGGGCATGGTGCCGCGCCGCTACATTTACGGCAAGGCTGTGTTCATTTACTGGCCGCTGGATAAGATGGGCCTCCTGCGCTAACGTACTTCTCTTTTCCCTCGCTCCGCTGGGTTATTCTGAGTTCATTCCATTATGAAGAAGGAATCCTTCGATCCCGGCTTAACAACGCAGTTCAGCGGTGAGCTGCGCCGCACCATTAACGCGGACGGCTCCTTTAACGTAAAACGCAGCGGATTGCGGTGGCGCGACTCCAATCCCTATCTCATGCTGATCGACACCACGTGGACGCGGTTTCTTTTCGTCGTGTTTGCGGCCTTCTTGACCGTGAATATGATCTTCGCCGCCTTCTATCTGATGATCGGGATCGAACACCTCAAAGGACTCGAGTCCGATATGAGCGCCTTTGCCAACGCTTTCTTCTTCAGCGTTCACACGCTGACCACCGTCGGCTACGGCAATGTTTATCCTGAAGGCGCTTGGGCCAACGCCATTTCGTCGATGGAAGCCGCTACCGGATTGATGGTTTTTGCGATTGCGACCGGACTTCTTTACGGCCGGTTTTCAAGGCCCTCCGCGCGCATTGTCTACAGCAAAAAAGCCATCGTCGCTCCCTATCAGGATGGAACCAGTTTGCAGTTCCGCGTCACCAACGCGCGCAAGAACGTGCTCATGAATATGGAAGCTCGTGTTCTGCTGATGACAGTGGATAATAGCGAAGGACAACTGAAACGCAGTTTCGTCGACCTGCCACTCGAACGGCAGGGCGTCTATTTCTTTGCGCTCACCTGGACGATTGTCCACCCTATCGATTCCGACAGTCCGTTCTTCGGAAAGAGCGCCGCAGACCTGGCCAGGCTGTCGGCCGAACTATTGATTTTGATTCAAGGATTCGACGACACGTTCAGCCAAGTGGTCCATTCGCGTTATTCCTACCGCCACGACGAGATGGTGTGGGGCGCGAAGTTTATTCCCTCGTTCAAAGTGGATCCCAAGGGCGACCTGGTGGTGGAAGTGGACCGCATCGACGAAATGAAGCTGGTGGGGTAGTCAGTGGAGACCGTCTTCGCCAAGGATCGCGTTGAATGGCGGCGCTGGCTCGCGAAAAACTTCTCGCGTCGCGAAGAGATTTGGCTGGGCTTCTACAAGAAAGCATCGGGGAAGCAAACCGTCTCTTACGACCACGCCGTGGAAGAGGCGTTGTGTTTTGGCTGGGTAGACGGCATGAAAAAGAAGCTGGACGAGGAATGCTACGCGTTCCGCTTCACGCCGCGGAAGCTCCGGAGCCCATGGTCGAAGTCGAATATTCAACGCGTGGAGCGGCTGATTGCTGAAGGAAAGATGATGCCCGCGGGGCTGAAAGCGTACCAGGCAGGCGATCGCCGTGAGGTTCCCCCAATGCCCACGGAACTGCCGAAAGTGCTCGAAGACCAATTTCGCAAGCAACGCGTGGCTTGGTCGAATTACGAAAAGTTTCCGCCTGGTTATCGCCGTTTGACTATCGGCTGGGTGGCGAGTGCGAAGAAGGAAGAGACCCAGCGCAAGCGCCTGGAGAAGCTGATCGACCACTCGGCGCGCAATGAACGCATCACCTTTATGTAAATCATCGAGTTTATGTAGAAGACAGCGCTGGTACCACTTGTTCCCAGACCTTGGCTGCGATCGCCTCCGGGGTGCCTCGTCCGTCAATTAACCTGAACCGCCGGGGTTCGTTGCGAGCGAGTTCGTGATAAGCCTCGCGGACCTTATGATGAAACTCGATGGACTGCTCTTCCAACCGTGTTTCCAGGCCTCCGCGCGCTAGCGCCCGCGCCAATCCGGTCTCGGTGTCGATGTCAACGCAAATAGTTAAGTCCGGGATCAAGCCGTGGCACGCGATACCATCGAGATCCAGCACCGTGTTCGTTCCCAACCCGCGGCCCGCGCCTTGATAGGCGAGGGAGGAATCCGTGAATCGATCCGAGATCACGATCTTGCCTTCGGCAAGCGCCGGCAAAATCCACTGTTCGACATTTTGTGCGCGTGCCGCGAACATCAGCAGCAGCTCGGCGGTCGGCATCAGCTCTTTGTTGGCTGGATCTAGAAGAATGCGCCGGATCTGCTGGCCGATCGGGGTGCCGCCGGGTTCCACGGTTTCGAGCACCGGCCGTCCTTGGCCGCGCAGACGTTCGGCCAGCATACGAGCTTGCGTGCTTTTGCCGCTGCCGTCCGGCCCTTCAAAGGTGATGAAGAGGCCGCGATCAGTCGTAGACATAGTGCAGGACCTTCTTCAGATCCTCCCACGCTTCCTTTTTCGCGTTTTGATTGTAGGGCCGCAGTAAATACGACGGATGGTAAGTGACCATCACCTGAATGTCGCGCCAGTTGTGCCATTTTCCGCGCAGCCGGGTCACGCCGTCTTTGGTGTTCAGCACGGCCTTCGCCGCGGTGGATCCGAGCAAACAGATCGCTTTGGGGCGGATGGCTTGCAGTTGGCGATAAAGAAACTGCCCGCAGATTTCCATCTCATCCGGCTGCGGCGTGCGATTTTCCGGCGGCCGGCACTTCACCACGTTGCAGATGTAAACGTCGGAGCGCTTGATCGGAATGCCCTCCTTGGACGCCGTGCCTTCGATCATCTGCGTGAGCAATTGGCCGGCGCGGCCGACGAACGGAAAGCCTTGCGCGTCCTCATCGGCGCCCGGACCTTCTCCTACGAATACCAGCCTGGCTTGCTCGTTGCCCGATCCGAAGACGATCTTGTTGCGGGCTTCGTGCAGCCGGCAGCGCTTGCAATCGCCGATATCGCCGAGGATGTTCAGCAGCGAGTCCTGCGCGGGTTCAAGTTTGGGAATTTGCACGGTGGCTGGTGGCTGGTGGTTGGTGGCTGGCACCGGAGAAGCAGCCCGGCGATACACAGTTTTGATGCCGAGGTCTTGGTAGAACTCCAGCCGGCGGCGAACTTCGTCCTTCGTCATTGTGCGGCGTGAACGGCGCGGCGAAGTTTCAGCACCTGATCGAAGATACGGTCGGCGATCTCGCGTTTTGGAGCGCGCGAAAGCGGAATGGTTTCGCCGGTGCGCAGCACCAGCACCACTTCGTTTTCGTCAGCTTCAAAGCCGGTGGCTTCCTGGTTCACCAGATTGGCGACCACCATGTCGCAGTTCTTCGATTCCATCTTCTGGCGGGCGCTTTCAACCAGGTTCTGAGTTTCCGCCGCAAACCCGATCAGCAGCCGGTCGCCTTTCTTGCGCCCCAGTTCAGCCAGGATATCGAGCGTTGGATCCAGATCGAGAGACATTCGCATCGCTGTTTTCTTTATCTTGTGCCGGGGCACCTGCGCAAGATGGTAGTCCGCCACCGCGGCCGCCTTCACGATGATACTGGCTTCGCTCAAGTGAGCGAGTACGGCGTCGTGCATTTCAAGAGCAGTGCGCACATGCACTACGCGCACACCATGCGGCTCGGCCAATTGTACGGGGCCTGAGACCAGGATCACTTGCGCGCCGCGTTGTGCCGCTGCTTCGGCCAGAGCGTAGCCCATCTTGCCGCTGGATCGGTTAGAAATGAAGCGCACCGGATCGAGCGGCTCCTGCGTGGGGCCGGCCGTGATGAGAACCATCTCCCCTTCCAGATCGCGCGAATGAAAACTCAAGCCCGCGACCGCATCGGCGATTTTGTCGGGCTCGGCCAGACGTCCTGGACCGGTGGTGCCACAAGCCAGCAAGCCTTCTTCCGGCTCCACAACGATGTGCCCACGCTGGCGCAGCGCTGCCAGGTTCTCCTGGGTGGCCGGATGGGTCCACATATTGTTGTTCATCGCGGGCGCCAGAACGACGCGGCCGGTGAACGCGAGATACAGGGTGGTCAGGAAATCGTCTGCTAAGCCGCGCGCCATGCGGGCCAGCAAGTCGGCTGTCGCAGGCGCGATCACCAGGATTTGGTTGTCTTGCGCAACGGCGATATGTTCGATCGCGCTCGAAAGCGTGGCTTCCGGGCTTTCCGGCGAGCTTCCTGAAGGGAACAGCCCGGTAATTACTTTGTTCCCAGTGAGGCTGGCAAACGTCAGTGGCGTGATGAATCGCTGGGCCGCATCCGTCATCACCACCTGGACGCGCATGCCGCGCTCCATCAAGGCCCTGGCTAGCTCCGCGGATTTGTAGGCGGCGATTCCGCCACCCACACCCAGCACCACGTTCATGTCTATTCTTCTGCTACGAGTTCCTCAGGGACCACACGCAGGGAGTCGGTATACTTCACCAAGCCGCGCCGCACTTCCTCCATCGAGGTCACCGTCGGTTTCTTCGACGTGGTGGGGAGAAATGGGCGGGCGCCATTCTGCAATTGCCGCGCGCGCTTCGCGGCCACGATGATAAAGCGGTACGTGCTCTGCTCGTTGTCATCGGGGATCGAATACATCGCGTTGTTTCTCATTCTCTCTGCCATGCCGAAGTTACCTCTCTTAATTAATCTTAAAACTCTCGAGGATGGGCCCGAGTTCCTCTTCCATTCTGGCCTTGCGCAGACGCTCGGCTTTGACAATGGTAGCCAGGCGAGCCGAGGCTTCCTCAATATCCCGGTTGATCAGAACAAAATCGTACTGCGTGTAGTTCTGAACTTCCGCCGCCGCTCCCCGCAACCGGCGTTGAATCACCTCTTCGCTGTCTTGCGACCGCGAGCGAAGCCGCTGCTCCAGAACGTCCCGCGACGGCGGCAACACAAAAATGCTGATCGCCTGCGGAATCGCTACCTTCAATTGTCTCGCACCCTGGACATCGATGTCGAGTACCAGGTCTTTCCCCTCGCGCGTAGCGGCTTCGAATGTCTCGCGGTTGGTGCCGTAGTAATTGCCGAAAACCTCGGCATATTCCAGGAACTCGCCGCGTGACAGGCGATCCTCGAAGTCCTTACGGCTGATAAAGATATAGTCCACCCCGTTCACCTCTGTGGGTCGTGGCGGGCGCGTGGTGTAGGAGATCGAAAAGGCTAGGTTCGGGACCGTTTTGAGCAAGCGGTGGACCAGGGTGGACTTGCCCGAGCCCGAGGGCGCAGAGATGATGAAAACGGTTGTCACTCCCGGGGTGTCATTCAAGATTCAGCGCCTGTTCGCGGATCTTTTCGATGGCGGCCTTGGAGGCCAGCGCCAGTTCCGTGATGCGGAGGCCAAGATCGCCCAGCCCGCTGGTCTTCGACAGAATGGTGTTGGTCTCGCGGTTCAGCTCTTGCAGCAGAAAGTCGAGGCGTTTGCCGACTTCGCCGCCGGAATCGAGAATTTCGTCTAACTGCCGCGAGTGGATCTGCAAGCGCGAGATCTCCTCGCCAATATCGCCGCGGTCAGCCAGCAACGCGGCCTCTTGGGCCAGGCGCTGCGGATCGATCATCGTATTGCCGAGTAACTCTTGTAGCTTTTCGACCAGGCGTTTCTGGAAAACGGGGATTGCTCCGGTGCGAATCCTCTGCATTTCTTCCGAGCCGGTACGAATCGCTACGTTTTGCTCCCGGATGAACGCCGCCAGCTCCGCGCCTTCGCGCGCTCGAAACTGGTTGAGCATTTCCACCGCCTCTTCGAGCGCCGCCAGGATGGCCTTTTCGGCAGTGGCGTCGGGAGCCAGTTGCTCTGAAGCTCCCAGGATCCCCGGCAGCAACAGGATTCGATTCAGATCCGGCTGTGCATCCAGGCTCTCTTCCGCCGCCGCTTTGCGAAAGGCAGCCAAGTAGGAGCGAAACAGCGGCAGATTGAGACCGCCCGCCGCGCCGTTTGCGGAGCGTAACACGGAACAGCGCACGTCGACGTGTCCCCGGATTACCGAGCGTTTTAGTGCGGCGCGCATCACATGCTCCAGCGAGTCCAGTTCGGCGCCCAAATGAAAATGAAGATCCAGGCCGCGATGGTTGACGCTCTTCAGGCTGATGGTGATGTCGCCGTGCTCGATGTTTTTTTGGACGCGGGCGAAGCCGGTCATGCTGCGGATGGCCGCGGTTGTTTTCGTTTTGCTCAGGGATTCGGCTTTCACGGATTTACCAGGGGATCCGATAAGAATTGCAGCTCGTGGAGCCGCTGATAGATGCCGCCGTGATTGATCAATTCATCATGTGTTCCCACCTCCGAGATACGGCCCCGATCCACCACCACGATTTTGTCAGCCCGCCGGATGGTCGAAAGCCGGTGGGCGATCACGATCACCGTACGATTGCTCATCAACGTTTGCAGCGCCCGTTGCACCAGCACTTCCGATTCGGTGTCCAGATGGGAAGTGGCTTCGTCGAGAATGAGAATGGGCGCGTTCTTCAGCAGCGCCCGGGCTATAGCCAGCCGCTGCCGCTGACCGCCACTCAGCTTAGTGCCTCTTTCGCCGATGACGGTGTTGTAGCCTTCGTTCATCCGTTCGATAAACTCTTCAGCCAGCGCGTTGCGAGCGGCTTCATAGACCTCTTCGTCCTTCGCCTTCGGCCGGCCGTAACGGATGTTGTTAGCCACCGTATCGTTGAACAGAAAGGTCTCCTGCGCGACCATGCCGATCTGAGTACGAAGCGAGGCGATCTGGAGATCCCGCACATCCTTGCCGTCGATGCGGATAGCGCCTCCGGTGACGTCGTAGAACCGCGGAACCAGATTGGCCAGCGTGGTTTTTCCCGCGCCGCTCGGTCCCACCAGTGCGACTACCTCACCGGCGCGTACTTCTAAGCAAACGCCGCGCATGCAAAATCCGTTGGGCGCGTTTTGATAGTGGAAATCGATGTTGTCCAGCACAACCGCGTGCTGGAACTTGCCCAGCTTCACCGCGTTCGGTTTCTCGACAATTTGCTGATCGCGATCCAGATACTCGAAAACTTTCTGCGAGGCGCCCAGCGCCTGCTGAAAAATGTTGTGAATGCCAGCCAGGCGCTTCACTGGCTCATACAGCATCAAAAGCGCAATGACGAAGCTGGTGAACTCGCCCGCTGTCAAGGTTCCGCTCTTGATCTGGATGCGCGCGTAGCTGAGCAGGCCGACGATAGTGAGCGCGCCGAAGCATTCAATGAGCGGTGAAGATAGCGCTTGCTGAGCGATGTAGCGCAGGTTGCTGGATTTGAACCGCGCGGCAGCCAGGGCGAAGCGGTTGGACTCCACATCCTCGGCTCCGAACGATTTCACCACTTGATGCCCGCTGATGGTTTCCTGCAGGATTTGATTCAGATCGGCCGCTTCGTCTTGCGCCTTTCGGGTAGTCCGGCGGATGCGCCGCCCGATGCGGAGCGTCGGCACCAGCACAAACGGCAGCAATGTCAGGCTGACCAGGGCCAGCCGCCAATCCTTTTGGATTACCACGCACAGCAGGAAAAGCACGGTAAACGTCTGGCGCATCCAGTCGGCCAGCATATGCGACGTGGCAACTTGAATCTTTTCGATGTCATTCATGATGGACGACATCACGCGGCCGGTGGAGTTGGATTCAAAAAAATGGGCGTCCTGCCGCAGCACCTTATCGAAGACGGTCTGGCGCAAGTCGGTGACGGCCGAGAAGCCCACGTAGTTGATGAAATAGTTTCCGAAGTAATCGGACGTGCCCTTGATAAGGAACGTGGCGACGATGGCCACGGCCACCATGGTCCAGACGTTGTGAATGGACGCGGGCAGGAAATCCTGAAGATACACGGCGTGGTGAAACAACGGAATGGTGAACAGCAGAACCAGCGAGTCGGCCGAGGCGGGATTCAACACGCGATCAAAGACAGGTGCGATCAGGATGGCCGTGAATCCTTGCGTGGCGCCCACCAGCGCCATCAAGACCACAGACAACACGAGCGGCGCGAAGTAGGGCCGGACGTAGTGGAGGAGGCGCCGGAGTTCCGTCATTGTGGAGAGGGCAGCGGGACAAGATTTTCAATCGCATCCGCCACGTCCGATACCTCGATCGAATGGACGCCGTTCGGGCTGGTCAGCACTGTGTTCTCGGTGCGCCAGGGACGCCAGTTATCCAGGTCCGACGAGCCCCACAACACAACTACGGGGCGGCCGAATGCCGCGGCGATATGAGCCGGTCCGCTGTCGTTTCCGATGAATATCGCCGCGCCCGCCAGCAGCGACTTTACTTCCTCGAGCGGCGCCCCCTGAAAGCAGGTATATTCGCTGAATCCCGCTAAGTCTTCCCCAGAGCCGGCGACGAACAGGGGTTCGATTCCAAGACGGCGTTCCAGGTGCTCTGCAACAGCGAGAAAGTTTTCCGGCTGCCAGGTCTTGCCGGCCTCCGACGCGAATGGATGTAAGACGGCATAGGGACGCGTTCGGGAGTGCGGCGCGGCAAACAATCGCGCGCGGGGGATCTCCGTCGGCGGAACTCCCAGGAAAAACATTGCGGACGCGAGATGTTCCGCGGTGTGCACCTTGCGATCCACGCTCAAAATCTCTTGAGCGCGAGGAATGCGCACGTTGTACATGGGCTGGAAGCGAAAGTGACCGAATCCGGCCCGCAGGCCGGACGCCGCCGCCAGCATCAAACGAACGCTGGTAGCGCCGCCATGCATGTTGAGCGCCAGGTGTGGTCGAAATCGAGAGATGCTGCTGGCGTTGGGCGCAAGAATCTGATCGACATCCGGATTGCCTGCGAATATCGCTCGAAAGCGATCTTCCACCACCACGGCGATCTGCAAATCCGGGCGTGCTCGCTTTAACAGGGAAAGCGAGGGTGTCGTAAGCACGCAGTCGCCCAGCGACCGCAAACGGATGATTGCCACCCGTGCGCCGGACGGCAAGCGGTCTAGCACATTGGTCATTTCAGCAGGTCAGCTTACTCCTCGACCTTGGCTTCGTCGATCAGCATGACGGGGATGTCGTTACGAATCGGGTACACGCGCTTGCACTGGACGCACTTCAATCCGCTCTGATCAGGCTTCATCTCCAGCTCCGCCTTGCACAGCGGACAGACCAGAATGTCGAGCAAATCCTTGCTGATCGGCATGGTTTCGATTCAGTTTAACAAGGTTGCAGGCGTAGCGCGCGGAACAGCTTCTGAACCACGCGCCAGCAGCACACCCGGAGACGACCGGAAGGCCAGCAGCACAATCGAAGACGACAGAAGGTCGTGCACGCTGGGAACATCCGGTGGAAAACTCCCGCAGGGGTGGTCGTGCACTGGAGAACATCGACTCGAAGAAGACCGGACGGGTGGCGCGCCAGCAGCACACCCGGAGACGACCGGAAGGCCAGCAGCACAATCGAAGACGACAGGAGGTCGTGCACGCTGGGAACATCCGGTGGAAAACTCCCGCAGGGGTGGCCGTGCACTGGAGAACATCGACACGAAGAAGACCGGACGGGTGGCGTGCGAGCCAGCGTTGGATTAGAACGTGAACCGCGCCTGTAAATCGATCCGGCGGTTCAGGCCGCTCTGAGCGAAGGCGCCAAAGCCGCCCGCAAGGCTGTTCGATTCGTCAAACAGCGGCGACGTGACGATGCCGTTGATGGGCCCCGGATTGACGTGATTCAGCAAGTTGCGGGCCTGGACCGAGAAGGTCAGGTTGTAGCGCTGACCGGTTGATCCGCCGCCAAACCCGCGGAAGAAGCCGCCGGGACCACCGCCCGGACCACCGCCGAACCCACCGCCCGGTCCGCCGCCACCTGGCCCACCGCCACCGCCCGGTCCGCGCCCACCGCCTCCACCTCCGCCGAAGTCGGGATTGTTGCGATTGTTCCTGGCCGCGCTCTCACGCGATCCACCAAAACCGAAGGTCTTCGCGATGCGGAAGTTGAGGCTGATGCTGCCAGGGCTCCGGCCGAAGTTTCGCGGCAGGATCGCCTCGCCCGGCGTGGGGTTGGGGTTCAGCCAGCCATAAGCCGTCAGAACCGCGCCAGGAGTGGAACTGGTCGCGATTCCGGGCCGTTCGTTAAATAGCGTGGTGCCGTAGGGATCGGTGCCGGTGGTGATGTTAAACGGCGCGCCGGAATTGGCATTGAAAAAGGGCGCCAGCAGCACTCCCCAAGGCGCATTAATAGTGCCGCCGACAAACACGCGGTTGCGCTCGTCGAGGGCGGAAGGCCCGTACTCGCCCTGCATGCTGTACGGATTGGAGGGCAGCGTGTTCACGCCATCGGTGTTGCTGTAGGATCGCCCGTACATATAGAACCCGTTCAATGAGACTCTCTTGTTCAACTGCGAGCGGACGTTGGTGATCAACTGCCACTGGTTGAACAGGCCGGATGATTCCATCAGCAGCACGGGATCTGTTTGGTACTGGCTGTAAAGCGGATAAACTCCCGTCCCGGGGCCGGTATAGGTGCCGGGCAGCGGTGCGTTAATGTCCTCCGAGCGCAGTTCATGCAAGCCATGCGAGTTCACGTAAGATTCCGATAAGGTCGTGTTCTTGGGTAACTGGCGCTCCACCGTGAGAGCTTCCTGCAAGATGTAGGGGGCGTGAAACTGCGAATCGAGTAGTTGGATGGTCTGCGGGGATTGGGGCGGCAACAAGAGACCTGAAGGAATGCCGGCCACCGTGGGATCGAACGGGATCGGATTGACGGCGCTCTGCGTAATCACGTATTGCTGCTGCAAAATGCCGTTGTAGCGTTCCGCTGTCTCGATGTTTTGCTCGCTGAAGCGGTCGTAGAAAAGCCCAAAGCCGCCTCGAAACACGGTGGCGGGGCGCGGATTGTTCTTGCTCTGGCCGGGAGCCCATGCAAATCCGATGCGCGGGGCCCAATCGTGCCAGTCGTGGATGTTGGTTTGGGTTTCGAAGCGCAGACCCAGGCTCAGCGTGAGGTTGGGCTTCACGCGCCAGTCGTCGCCGACGAATGCGCCGACATCCGTTTGATTGACGTTCACCAGAGGAGATCCGGCGTTGATATTGAACTGGGACGGACCGCCGCCGAGCTGCTGAATCTGGGCCGGAGTATAGTGCAGGCTTTGCAGGAATAACGTGAGCTGATAAACCTGAATGGATTGCAGTGTGCCGCAAGCCGGGTTCGGGTTGGTTGCATCGCACTGCGACGCACCAGGCACCGCCGAATAGATGCCGTCCGGGGACGGCGCCAAGCCATAGCCGCCATAAAAGTTGTAGGTTCCGCCGAAGTTTGTGGGCGAAAAGTTGTTGATCGTGACCGCGCGAGTGCGAACGCCGAACTTCCAGGTGTGCGCGCCGCCTGAAATCGTCGTGTAATTCTGCAACTCGTAGTGGTTTTCGGTATCACTGTAGCGTCCAATCTGAGCGCCGCCGCCATTGAACGCGCCCGCCACGATCACGGCCGGCAGATCGCTACTTTCCAACTGACCCACGTTGGTGTGATAGAGCTGGAAATGCGTCTCGTTGATCACCTTGGTGTTGAGCACGGCTGTTTCGATGAGCTGTATGGTGTGGTCCGTATCCAATGCGTGATAGGCACGCGTTAAAAGACTGAGATTGCCCACGCCCTGGTTTTCAAGATCGTTGCGCGTGTAACCGTAGCGCAGGGTCAGCGTGTTGTTCGTGCTGAGTTGATAATCGATGCGCGGGCTGATGCGAAGACGGTTCTGCGGTTGTACGAAGACACTGTTGAACGGCGCGGTCGCGAACGTACTTTGGTTCACGTTGAAGCCGTTGATGATGTTTCCGTTCTGGATGTCGCGATCCTGAACATCCAGAAAGAAGGACGCCTTTTTGCCCAGCGCGCCGCTCAGCGAGCCGCCGAAATTCCGCTGCAGGAACGGCGCTTTCTCAGCTGCGTAGGGATTCCGCGCGTCGAAGAGGGCGTCGCCGAAATCGACGTTGACGTTGCCGTGCAGCTTGTCGGTGCCCGGCTTGGTGAGGATCTCGATGCGTCCGTAGCCCAGCTTGTCGTATTCGGGTGAAAACGGATTCTGATTGATGCGAATCTCGCGGATGGAATCCTTGCTCGGCAGCGTGCCGCCCGTGAATCCGTCGATGTAGATCTGCCCGCCGCTAGGACCGGCGGAGGGTCCGGCCAGAGCTTGCAAATCAGCCTGCAGATCGTCGGGATCGTCGGACAAAGCCTGCAAGTCCGCTCCGCGCAGCACCAACGCGCCCGCATTTTGCGAAGGGTCCACGCTCACTTGAGGTCCGGCGTTTTCCTGGACGGTCACTTCCTGTTTTTCGGCGGCGACGCTCAATTGCAAATCGGCCGTCGCGGTCTGCGTGCCGCCTCTCATTTCAACCGACGCCGGTTTCAATTGCTGCAAGCCTGGCGAGGAAGCCTGCACCGTATAGGAGCCGGCTGCGAGACCAGACACTGAGTAGGCGCCATCGCTGCCGGCCGTAGCGGATTTCACGGGACCAGCGGCATTGGATACCGTGACCGTGGCGCCCGGCACCAGCGCGCCGGATTCATCAGTGACTATGCCATGCAGCACTCCGGCGGGTTGGGCGTACATGGCCGGCAACAGAGTCAGCAATAGCAACAGGAGCAACAGTAGGGATTTCATTTCGTGCCTTTACTTAGCGATCCACGTTTAGCAAACCAAGCTTGGCAAGCCGGTGGGGCTCATTGATCCGGTCCACCGCCGCTGAGATCGAGATTCCAAGATCCTAAATTCACTTGTCCGCCGGTACGCGGCGCGGCTGCCAGGAATGGTTCCACGCCCGCGACAAACGCGAAGGCGGTGACCCCGGAATCGCCGGGGCCTTTCGAACTGGAGACAATTACCGCGTCGCCTTTCTTTAATTCCGCGAGCATCAACTGCGGCATCCGCTCGAGTATTTGCTGGAGATCGCCGCCGCCGGGGCCGCCACCGGCTCCGCCAAATCCACCGCGAAAGCCGCCGGGGCCACCTGGGCCGCCTTGCGCTGCGCCTTCCGGACGACCGCCGTCTCTTGCTGGAGCCTGCCCGCCTGGCGCGCCCCCAGGCGCGAACGACCCGCCGGCGGAGGAGGAGTCAGGGCGGAGCCGTCGCGCCAACATCGTCGCGACCACTGGATCCAGCCGTCGCAAAAGGGAGTCTTTATTGATCCGAACCACCACCGGCTTCTTATTCTGCAGGTTCGTGATGTGCACTTCACCGCTCACCGGGTCCACGGAGTCCACCGTTCCGGCAATCGTCTCGAAGGCGCCCGAAACCATTTCCTCGGCCTTGAGATGCGTACCGTCCTCGTTCTTGTCGCCGAGCGCGCGCACCGTATCTCCCGGTTGCAGATCGGCAAATGAACTGGGTTTGGCATCCGCGAATCGCACCGAATCGGGTGAATAGCGTCGCAATTCAGCCGCGGAAGCGTCAATCGTGACGCTCTTAGAATCGCGCCCGCGCGTTGTGATGGTGACTTCCTTGTTCGCGGCATTCAGAGCGGTAACTACGCCAGTAATCCCGCGGGTCTGCCACTCTGCCCGATCCCGCTCATGCTTCTGGGCCAGATCGCCCTTCGTCATGATGATCACGGTCCTGGCCGGGACGGTCTTGCTATCTTCCTCCAGCGGACCACGGGCCAGAGCCCGGTCCCCGACTGTTACGTCGGAAAATGCGATTTTGCTGGCCTTCTTGAGATCCTTCTCGCCAGGAGGAATGCGCAAAAAAGAGGTACTGTCGTTGAGCGTGACGGTGTAAACCGTACCGTCATCGCCTTTCAGCTTCACCTGCTTGGCGGCAGTATCCATGGAAGTCACTTCGCCGATCACCGATTTGAGTGCCGGGGGAGCTTGGGCGCAACACGCAGCGCAAGATAGCACGACCGCAACCAAGCTGAGCCACACTTTCATCATCTAGACTGGGCGATCAGGAACTTACGGCGGTTACTCGCAAAGTGTCAAGAAACGTAAAAGCGCCCGCCATTCAAGCACTTTCGCGCCTGCTTAGACTACTCCGGACTAATCACCAACCTGTCGTCTACTCCAGTGACGCCTTTTACTTTCTTAGCCAGCTTTTCCACTTTCGACTTTAACTTGTCGTTAGTGACCTTGCCGGTGAGCACCACCACGCCGTTGTGAGCGTCCACCTGGATCGGCTGGCCCCCCACTTCGGAATCGTCCGCGATCTTCACGCGGACCTGATCCACAATGGTGTCGTCGGTAATGGGCGTCTTGTCCTTATCCGCAAAAAGCGGGGTCAGGAGCACGGCAAACAGAATCGCGATCCCGTAGAGTCGTATAAGAGAGAACAGTCGCATTAGGAAACCGAACCTTCGTCCGAGTCCAATTCTCCTCCCCGCATGGATCGCCAGTCAATAGCATTGAGAAACTCGGGATTGTCGCGCCAGTCCTTCTGCACTTTGACAAATAGCTCCAGAAAAACCTTGCGGCCAAGCATCTTCTCGATTTCGAGGCGCGCTTGCGTTCCGATCTTCTTCAGCGACGCACCCCCCGCGCCGATAACGATGGCCTTCTGTCCGTCCCGTTCGACGTAGATGGTAGCAGCGATCTTGGTGATCTCTTTGCCAACCTTGGCCGATTCCTCCCAGCGCTCGATCAGCACCGCCACCGAATGGGGCACCTCCTGGCGGGTTTGACGGAGAATCTGCTCGCGAATCAGTTCGCCTGCCAGGAATCGCTCGGGCTGATCGGTGAGATGCTCGGTTGGAAAGTAGGCCGGTCCTTCCGGGAGACGCGACACGATGGCGTCTCGAACGCGATCCAAGCCTTCGCCGGTGGTGGCTGACACCGGAATGTATTCGTCGAATTCGCGGACCGCTTTGTATTGCTCGATGAACGGCAGCAGTTTTCGTTTGTCTTGCACCCGGTCGATTTTATTGGCCAGCAGCAGGACAGGCGTGGACAAAGCTTTCACCACCGATACGGCCTCGGCATCTTCCTCGGAGAAGGGAATGGACGCATCGGCGATATAGAGCAGCACATCGCGATCCTCCAGGGCGGTCCGCACGGTTTCCATCATGCGCTTGTTAAACAGCGTCGTGGATTTGTGAATACCGGGAGTATCGATGAAAACGATTTGAGCGCCAGGGAGATTGACCACTCCCTGAATGGTGGTGCGCGTGGTTTGCGGTTTTTCTGAAACGATGGCCAGCTTTTCGCCGATGAGCGCGTTCAGCAGCGTCGATTTGCCCGCGTTGGGGCGGCCGATCAGCGAAGCGAACCCTGATCGGAAGGCAGGAGTTTCGCTCATATATGGGTCTCCGGCACGGTTTCCTGCGCCACTTTCGACACGCGCACCTGCTCCACTTTCAACTCGTCACCCGCCAGCACTTCCAACCGAATCCCATCGCGCTCAATCACCTCTCCGATATGCGGCACGTGCCCCAGCCATTCCGTCACCAGCCCTCCGATAGTTGTGGATTCGGTTTCTTCCGGCGGCCGGAACTCCAGCAGATCGTGCAAACGGTCCAGGTCCAGGCTACCAGCCACCACAAAGCTGCCGTCCGGCTGTTTCAGCACGTCGCGCTCGGGTTCGTGCTCGTCGTGGATCTCGCCCAGGATTTCCTCCACCATGTCCTCCATGGTTGCAAGGCCGGCGGTGTTGCCGTACTCGTCGATCACGATGGCCATATGCGCGCCGTCGTGCTGCATCTCGCGCAGCAGGTCGTTGACCGGTTTGGTTTCGGGAACAAAGCGGATGGGGCGCGTCAGCTCTTTGACTCGACGTCCCTGGCGAGCCGCTTCGTCGAGCTCAAACATGTCGCGCACGTGCACGAAGCCGATGATGTTATCGATGGTGCGCTCGTACACCGGGACGCGCGAGTATTGCTCGTGAATCACCAGCTCGCGCAAGTCTTCGAGCGACCGATAGGCTTCGATGGCCACTATTTTCGGGCGCGGCGTCATTACTTCCCGGACGGTCTTGTCGCCGAACGCCACCACCGATTCGATCAGCTTGCGGTCTTCTTTCTCGATGATGCCTTCTTCCTCACCGGCCGAAATCAGAGCCTCGATGTCGCCGGACGGCCCGGGCCCCTCTTCGTTGGCGTTGGCAGGCTCGGAAAGTTCAACCAGCGATTGGAAGAAGCCGAGAATCGCGGTCAGCGGCCGGATCAGCAGGGCGCACAAGCGAAGGATGGGCGCCAGCGGCAACAGCCAGCGACCATTGGTTTTGCGGTACAGCACTTGGGCCAGCACGTACGTCGAAACCAGCATGGTGAGCCAGGCGAAGAGGGCCGCTTCAAACAGATTCTGCCAAGCTTGCTCAGCGTTTTGGCTAACATCGCCCGTGCGCGTTGCCAGAAAACAGACTCCCAGCAGCACCACCAGCGTATGCTTAATGAGCGAAAAGGCGAGCACGCCGTCGTCGCCTTTTACACCGATGCGATCCTCGAGGGCCTCTTTGAAGAACTGGAGCGCCGGCAGATCGCGCGAGCGCAGCCGTACCGATTCCATGTAGAGGATTTGGACCACGGTGATCAGACACAGCAGGACCGCCCAGATCACGGTAGCGCCCACTGCGAACCATGTCATGTTCGTGCCCGTATCATGATCGTACCCGCTGAAGCAGGCCGTCCGGCAATCCGAAGGCAGCACGCCATTTGTTCTCCGCTCGCGCCATCTGGCCCCGGTCTTTCTCGTGATCCATGCCCAGCAGGTGGAGCACGCCGTGCAGCATCAGAATTTCGATCTCTTGGCCGGCGTCATGGCCGTACTCCGCCGCTTGGCGCTGGGCATGCGGGAATGAGATCGCAATATCTCCGAGGAAACCAAGTGTCTGCTTGGATGGAAACGACAGCACGTCGGTGGAATAATCTTTCTTCAGAAAATCCCGGTTCAGGCGGCGCATCTCCGCTTCGCCTGTGATCAGGCAAGTGAACGGGCGTCCACCGGTCACTTCCGATTCCAAGCGCTTGGCAAACGCGCGGGTCTGCCTCCTGGAGAAGCCCCGTGCAAGGCCTGGAGTGGCGGAATGGAATAGCAGAGTAGTCTGCTCGGAAGGCATGGCCGGATCTTAGACCAGTGGGATCTCGCGGTTTTCCGCTGGCACGACGGGGAGCGGCTGGCCGGCCGGTTGCGCAGCTTCGGCCGAGGAGTCGGTCAGCTTCAATGCGAGCTGCCGTCCACCGATGATTTCCTGGTGCCGCTCGTAAGCTTTTACAATCTTTTGCACCAGGCTGTGACGAACGACATCGCGATCGTCGAAATAAACAAAGCTGATGCCTTCGATGCCCCGCAGCACTTCCACGGCATCGTTGAGGCCGCTGCGTTTTCCGGAAGGCAGATCCACTTGCGTTAGATCGCCGGTGACCACCATTTTCGAGTTGAAACCTTGGCGCGTCAGCACCATCTTCATCTGCTCGGCGGTGCTGTTTTGCGCTTCATCCAGAATGATGAAACTGTCATTGAGCGTGCGGCCGCGCATAAAGGCGATGGGCGCCACCTCAATCACCGCGCGCTCCAGCAGCTTCTCCACTTTGTCGGCGTCCAGCATGTCGTACAGAGCGTCGTACAGCGGGCGCAGATACGGGTCCACTTTTTCCTGCAGATTGCCGGGGAGAAAACCCAAGCGCTCGCCCGCTTCGACTGCCGGACGCGTCAGAACGATGCGCGCCACGCGCTTGTTCATCAGCGCCGAAACGGCCATAGCCACGGCCAGATACGTTTTCCCGGTACCGGCCGGCCCCACGCCGAACACCAGGTCATTTCGCTCTATGGCATCTACGTAACGGCGCTGATTGACGGTTTTGGGCGCCAGCGTCTTCTTTCCGAAATTGCGCTGCCGGCCGCTGTGAACCAGGCTGCGCAGGGTGACTTCGGGATCGGCCGTCACCACGCGCAGGTAGCTGTTCAGATCTCCGTTGGGGAAAGTCTGTCCTTCTTTCACCAAAGCGACATAATCCTCAAGAATGCTCGCGGCGCGAATGACATCCGGCTCGGCGCCTTCGATGTCCAGGGAATCGTTCATCAGGCTGGCCGTGACGTTCAAGCCTTTCTCGAGCACACGGATATTTTCGTCGCGGGTGCCAAACAAGGACTCAATGCCGCGGGTGATCTGAACGCTGAGTTTCATTCCTGCAGATTCATTCCAAGATATTGATGTGGATTAGTTGCATGCGGGAACAGCAGCAGAGGCCTGGCATGAGACGCGATGCGAGCAAGGATCGGCGATAGCGGGAATTTTCATCCGCGATCGCGGAGGAAAAGCAAACATCAGGAACAATTATACCAGAGGCGGGCGGGACTGGGGACGCGTCGCCGCCGACTTGATCGAAAACCAACGTCTCTCATTTAACCTCTGACTTAGCCCTTCACTTCACCGGCACGAACCTCTGTACCCGCTCGCCGGCGAACACCTCGCCCGTATAGATGTCGCCCTTCGAATCCACGGCGATCATGTGCAGCCCAAAGAACTGGCCTCCGCTTTCGCCCATGCTTCCCATTTGCCCCACCAGCTTTCCATCCTCGCGGTTGAGGAACCAGATGTGGTTATTGGTGAGGTCGGAAATATACAGGAACTTCTGCTTCTTATCCGGCGAGAACATCACGCCGCCGGTGGATCCGCCCACGCCCGTGGTCGTCGCCAGGGTAAATTCCTTCACGAACTTGCCTTGTTTCGTGGTGACATCGATGCGATTCGCCATCCGGTCCGCGGCGTAGACCAACCCGTCGTTCGATATATTCAGCGTGAGGTGTCCGCGGAACTCTTTGGGCTCGGGCCCGCCCGGAGTATAGGCGCGATCCGCATCGTTGGTGCTCATTTCCGATAGCGTATGCCCATAGGCGCCCCAGCCTCGCTTGAACTGGAACGTATCCAGGTCGAACACCATCACGCGGCCGCCCAGGTAGTTGTCGGCGGCGTAAAGTTCGTGAGCCGGCTCGTCCAGCCGGATTTCTTCGAGTCCGCCCACGATCATCGGCGTGGTCGGAGGATACTTGGCGCGGAAGGCCACTGTCGCTGCTTCTCGAGCCGCCTGAGCCGAGGGATCGGGCCTCGGACGTCCTCCTGGCGTTGTCAGAAATCCCGCTACCGGTCCGGCACTCCCGTGGCCTGGAACGTGAGATGACGTCAGAGGGGCATCGCCTCCTCCGCCCGGTGGCCTATCCGGCGTGCGAGGAACTTCGGCCACCATCTTGCCAGTCTTCGGATCGTACTTGCGGACCGTGTCCTGTCCGATGTAGACGAACCCCTTGCTGTCTACAGCCATACCGTGACCTTGCGGAGCATCGAAGGAACCGATCACGTCGCCGTTCTTGTCGATGTGGATCATCGACGGAGGCCGGACGCAGCAATCGGCGAGTGGAGGGGTCAGTTCCGCCTCAAGTTCAATATCGGTCAGATCGTTCGGACGATTCAACACCCAGACGTTGTCGTCCTTATCCACTGCCAAGCCGGTGACGCCGCCCATCTTCCACTTGTTGGGAAGGGGCTTCGGCCATGTCGGATCGTACTTGAACTTGGGCGCGGCTTGCTCTTGCCCGCCCACCGACACGCATAAAAGCAGCAAGCCTAAGCCTGCCATCGCTTTTCTCTGGTGTTTCATATGCCTCCGCGTAACGGGGAGATTCTTTCACATTGGCGCTTCCGTTACAACGGCTCGGAAGGGCTATAGGCCACACCGGGAAGGCCCGAGTGGGAAAATGGAAGAGTCAGTCATGATCCGCCTCACCTACGTTCCGGGCCCGCCGCTCTCGCAGTTTATACACATGCTGTGGCTCTACGAAGGCTATAGGCAGCCCCACGCCAGGGAGCGGGTCTTGCCCACGGGCGAAATGCAGATTGTAATCAATCTGCTGGAAGATAGGTCCTGCATTTACGATCGCGACGATACGGATCGCTGCCAGACCTTCAGCGGTTCGCTGCTTTCGGGCGCGCATTCGGAATACTTAGTCATCAACACCGCCATGCAGGCTTCCGTCATCGGCGTGTCTTTTAAGCCGGGCGGCGCGTTCCCGTTCCTGCGGATGCCAGCCGGCGAATTGCGCGACACAACGGTGTCTCTCGACACGCTGTGGGGCGCCGCAGCGGCGAATCTGCGGGATCGACTATTGGAGGCGGCTACACATCGGGATCGTTTTCAGATTCTGGAGCGGGCCCTATTGAGCGAACTCGCGAGAGGATTCGATCAACAACAGGCAGTCCGCTTCGCACTACGCCAGTTCATGGAAGACCCTCATGCCGCTACGGTAGCCGGCGTGACGGATCGGGTCGGCCTGAGCCCCAAACGATTCATCCAAGCCTTCCGCGATCAAACTGGATTCACGCCCAAGGTGTTTTGCCGTATTCGCCGATTCCAACAGGTGCTCGATCGCATTGCGGGCGTCAAAACCGTGGAGTGGGCTAGCGTGGCACTGGATTGCGGGTACTTCGACCAGGCACACTTCATCCACGATTTCCGCGCGTTTTCGGGAATCAATCCTTCTACTTACCTGGCGTACCAGACACCGCACCGCAATCACGTGCCGCTGCCCGATTGAGGAAAAAATATACAATACGGGCCACGATGTTTTGCTGCAAAATGGCTGCATGGCAACCAAAGTAAAACCCATCCCGGAGGGTCACCACACGGTAACTCCTTATATCGTCGTCTCGGGCGTGGCCAAGCTAATCGAATTCGCGAAACAGGCCTTCGGCGCCACCGAAGTCCACGTGTCCAAGCGTCCAGATGGGTCCGTGATGCACGCCGAGATCAAGATTGGCGATTCCATCGTCATGATGGGCGAAGGCGGGGAGAGCGGGAAAATCTTCCTGGCCATGCTCCACCTTTACATGGAGGATGTGGACGCAGTCTATCGGCGCGCCATTCAGGCGGGCGCAAGGTCTCTCCGCGAGCCGGCGGACCAGTTCTACGGCGACCGCTCCGGCGCGGTTGAAGACGCGTTCGGCAACCAATGGTGGATCGCCACCCATATCGAGGATGTTACGCCCGAAGAGATAGAGCTCCGGGCTAAAGCGGCACAAGGCTAGACCAGTCCATTAGAACGTAAACCGGTCGGGATGTTTCAGCGCGGCCTGCGCTAACATGAGATATCTTCATGCCCCTCGACTGGTTTCCGCTGTGGCTCAGCTTGCGCGTGGCGGCGATTTCCACCGCACTTGCGTTGGTCATCGGGCTGTGGCTGGCATGGACCCTGGCGAACCGCACGTTCCGGGGAAAAGAAGTCTTGGACGCGGCCATTACGCTGCCGCTGGTGCTTCCGCCCACCGTTCTTGGCTACTATCTACTGGTCTTACTGGGCCGGGCCAGCCCGGTGGGTCATCTCTACGAATGGCTCTTCGGCGGACCGCTGGTATTCACCTGGCAGGCGGCGGTGGTGGCTTCCTTATTTCACTCGACGCCACTGCTGGTAAAGTCCGCGCGAGCCGCTTTCGAGAGCGTCGATCGATCCTACGAACGGGCCGCGCGCAATCTGGGCGCAACGGAAGTGCGCCTGTTCTGGCGAGTAACGCTGCCGCTGGTGCGGCGCTCCATTTTGGCCGCCACCGCGCTGGCCTTCGCCCGATCCCTGGGCGATTTCGGGGTCACGCTGATGATCGCAGGCAACATTCCGGGCCGCACTCAAACCGTCTCCATTGCGATCTACGATGCGGTGGAAGGAGGCAATGGAGCAGCCGCGCGCATTCTGGTGCTGATTGTCTCGGCGATCGCGCTTGCCATCCTGACCCTGGCGAATCGTCTCACTTCCAACCCCTTCGGACCTCGCCAAACAGCGTTATGATCCAAGCGCCATGATCCAAGCCCCATGATTCAAGCGAAGATTCGCAAGCAGTACACCGCTGGGCCGGATTCCGCCGCTTTTTCGCTGGATCTCGAATTCCAATCCGCGGCGGGAGTGACGGTTCTGTTTGGTTCCAGCGGCGCGGGCAAGACTCTGACGCTCGATTCCATCGCCGGATTCGTGCGCCCCGATGAAGGTCGCATCCTGCTGGACGATCAGATCCTGTTCGACGGTGCGGCGGGCGTTCATCTAGCGCCGCGGGCGCGTCATTGCGGGTACGTCTTCCAGAATTACGCGCTGTTTCCGCACATGACGCTGCGACAGAACCTGGAGTTCGCGGTAGAGCGCACGCCCCGCCTGGGCCGTCATCGCAAGGTGACCGAGATGCTGGAGAGATTCCACCTTGCCGACGTCGCCGGGCGTCGGCCTTATCAGCTTTCCGGCGGGCAAAAGCAGCGCTGTTCTATCGCGCGCGCGTTGATCGGTGCGCCGCGTGTCTTGTTACTCGATGAGCCCGGGCGCGGTCTGGATGCTCCGCTGCGGGCCGAATTTTATTCCGTGCTCCGGCAAGTGCGGCAGGAGTTTGGAACGCCGATGCTGCTGGTAACTCACGATACCGAGGAATGCTTCGCTTTGGCCGACGAAATGATCGTTTTGCGAGACGGCCGCGCGGTGCAGAACGGATCGCCGCGCAAGATTTTCGAGCAGCCGGCCAATGTGGATGTCGCGCGATTGCTCGGCCTGTATAATCTGTTGCCCGTCGAGATTCGTGGGCTCGATCCCGGCCGCAATGCCAGCCGCCTGCGCTATCAGGATTCCGAATTGGCGGGGCCGTATTTCCCCGGCCGTCTGATCGGCGACCAAGTCTGGCTGATGGTGCGGCCCGATCAGCTCTCGGTTGCTCCGCGCAATGGCCGCCCGGCGTTCAACCAGATCCCCGCCACGCTGCTTCGCGCGGTGGAAAAGCCCGAGCGCGTGCGTCTGGAGTTTTCCGGCGACATCGCCGTCGAAGTGCCGGCGGCCGCGATGGGAAAGTACGGCGGCGTAAAGGACTGGGTGGTTGAATTTCCCAGCTCCGGTCTGCGGATTCTCTGAAGTGGTAACAGGTGTGAAGCGTTACTGCATTACCGATTCCCTCCACGTCGCCACGCGCGCCGCTGGCGAGCGTGTGGAGATGATTCAGATTCGCGCCAAGGAGCTTTCTGCGCGTGACCTGAGTAATCTGGTGCGAAAAGTGGTGCGGGTTGCACAAGGGAGCAGGATTTTAGTGAACACGCGCACCGATGTCGCCCTGGCCTGTGGCGCGCACGGCGTTCACCTGCCTGCTGGATCCATGTCGCCCGAGACGATCAGACGCATTACGCCCACGGGCTTCCTGATTGGCGTTTCGTGCCACACCATCGCCGAATTGGTTGCAGGCGAGCGGGAAGGCGCCGATTTCGCCGTCTACGGGCCCGTATTCCCCAGCATCACCAAGTCACTCGCGCCCATCGGCATCGACGCTTTTCGGCAAGCCGCTGCGAGCGTCCGGTTGCCAGTCTACGCGCTGGGCGGTGTCACGGCCAAGAACGCGCCGTTGTGCATCGAAGCGGGGGCAGCGGGCGTCGCGGGCATTTCCCTATTTACGTAACATGTAGATTGTTGCCTCCGCCCGTCTCCTCAGCGACCCAGCGCAAGAAACTCCTCGGTGTACTTCTGCGCGTCGGCGTCTTTGCCCTGATCGCCGCTCTGGGCTACTACTTCGTATTTCCGATCATCATCGCTCTGCTCGGTGCGCCCGTTTTGGTGATCTCTACGTTGGGCACGTTCGCCGCCGCCGCCGTGGCCAATACGCTGGCGCTGCGCATCTATGAACGCGGCAACCTATCCGATATCGGGCTAGGATGGACCGCCGCATCCCGCCGTAATCTATCGCTCGGAATTCTGGGCGGCATCGGCGCCGCGCTGGTTGTGATCCTGATTCCATTGGTATTGCGCATCGCCGATCTCGAGCGTGTACCGAACGAGCAGCTGAGTTGGCCCTCGCTGCTCTTTGTTTCGATCCTGCTGCTCTTTGGCGCAGTGGGTGAAGAAATGCTCTTCCGCGGCTACGGTTTTCAAGTGCTGGTGAGAGGCATCGGCCCCTTTGCGACTATTCTTCCCGTTGCCGTGCTTTTCGGTCTGGCCCACTCGCAAAACCTGAACTTCGGGCCGCTCGCGCTGTTCAACACCATTTTGTGGGGCGTGGTGCTCGGCTACGCCTACCTTCGCAGTGGGGATCTGTGGCTGCCCATCGGCCTGCATTTCGGCTGGAACTTTGCTTTGCCTATGCTCGGCGCAAATCTCAGCGGGTTTACAATGGATGTTACAGGTTACGCGATGCACTGGAAGATCGGTGGACCTTTGAGTGGAGGCGCCTATGGCCCGGAAGGCAGCTTGCTTACCACCGCTGTCGCTATCGGTTTGTTCTTCTACGTTGGGAAGGCCCCGATCCAGCACCAGGAAGCCAGCCCGCCGGGGGAAGCCAGCTTGGAGGAGGAACCATGATTCGTAAGCGTTTCGCGACTCACTGTTTGGTACCGCCCGCAGCCTGTCTTCTGCTGTTTTCCACTCTTGCGCCGCTGGCCGCGCGCGCCGACCAGAAGCTCAGCGAGGACGACCGGGTTGAAATCCTGCGCGGCTTGCTGTCCGAGTACGCCACGGTGAAGGCTTTTCTCCCGCGCTCGAAGAAGCCGCTTCCATTTGATGCCAGTGGCGCGTGGGACAAAGACGCCTGGGCCCGAGCCGGCCAGGAGTTCGGTCCGGCAGCGCGTGTCGGGGATCTGGTGCAGATCACGCATCTCGCTATCGAAAACGACAGGATCATCCTCGAGATCAACAACGGCCTGAAAGGGAAGGGAAGCGGAAGCTGGCGCGATCACGTACAGGTTGGCATGGGTCCCACCATGGCGCCCATCAACCGGCAGCAGAACTCCAACTCGCCGGGCGGCACCTCCATCGCGCTCCTGTTCGATATGCCGATTCCCGCGGTAAAGGCCGACGACATTAAGAAGATCTTGGCCCCCGTTCTGGACTTTGACAAGCAGACGGCAACCGACAACTATGTCGAGAAGCTGCCGGAGCCGATCCAGAAAGCCATCAAGGCGAATAAGGTAATCGTAGGCATGGATCGCGATCAGGTTTTGCTAGCGATCGGAAAGCCCCGGCATAAGGAACGCAACGTCAGCAATGATGGCACCGAAACCGAGGACTGGATCTACGGCGATCCTCCCGGTAAGATTACTTTTGTGACCTTTGTCGGATCCAAGGTAACCGCGATCAAGGAAGCTTACGCCGACATCGGCGGATCGACGGCGCCCCCGTTAGTGGCCAAGTGACGCCATGCCAGCCGCGCTCTGCCTTTGTGCGCGACCAAACATTACAAAAGACCATCGAATACATGGAGGGGTATGTCCATCAAAGTAGGCATTAACGGGTTTGGCCGCATCGGCCGCAATGTGGTGCGCGCGGGCTTGCATCACCCGAACATTGAGTTTGTCGCCGCCAACGATCTCACCGACACCAAGACTTTGGCGCATCTGTTGAAGTACGATTCCATCCTCGGCCAGCTTCATGAAGAGGTGAAGGTGGATGGCGATTGCATCGTGGTGGCCGGCAAGCGCATCAAGATTTTCGCGGTGAAGGATCCGGCCGAGTTGGATTGGAGCTCGCTCGGTGTGCAGGTAGTGGTGGAGTCCACTGGCAGATTCACAGATAAGAAGGACGCCGCCAAACATCTGCGCGGCACAGTGAAGAAGGTCATCATCACGGCGCCCGCTAAAGAAGAGGACATCACCATCGTGCTCGGCGTCAACGAGAACATGTACGATCCGGCCAAGCACAACGTCATCTCGAACGCCTCCTGCACCACCAATTGCCTTGCGCCGGTGGTGAAGGTTCTGCACGAAAAGTTCGGCATCCAGAAAGGATCGATGACCACCATCCACAGCTACACCAACGATCAGAACGTACTCGATTTTCCGCACAAGGATCTGCGTCGGGCGCGTGCGGCCGCGCTGAACATGATCCCCACCACCACCGGTGCAGCCAAAGCGATCGCCCTTGTAATGCCGGAGTTAAAAGGCAAGCTGGATGGATACGCGATGCGCGTTCCCACGCCCGATGTTTCCGTGGTGGATCTGGTGGTGCTGACGTCCAAGAACACGAGCGCCGAAGAAGTGAACAAGGCGCTGGAAGCCGCGGCCAATGGCCCGCTCAAGGGCATCCTGGCCTATACCGAAGATCCGGTGGTTTCCACCGATATGCTGCACAATCCGAATAGCTCAATCGTCGACGCCGGCATGACCAAAGTGTTGGACGGAAATCTGGTTCACGTCATCTCCTGGTACGACAACGAATGGGGCTATTCGATGCGCGTGGTGGACCTGATCGAATTTCTGGGCAAAAAAGGGCTGTGATTCTATCAATCTTTCCGCACTACCCACGTCGTCATCGCACGTTGGTTCTGCACGACGGTGGTCTTTAACGGATCGATTAACTGGCCGCCCAAGTCTTTGGTTAGCGCCACCAGCAACGCTTCATCAACCAGGTAGCGCTCTGACTCGTCCGGCAGCAGGAATCGGCGGCCGGCGATACGCTCTATTTGGCTTTCCATTCCAATTGAGGACGCGAGGCGGCAGAACAACAACCCGCCCGGTCTCAATACGCGCCATGTCCCCCGGAGCATGGCGTCGAATTGATCGTCGTCGCGGGCAAAATGGAGAACTGCGCTGCAGATCGCTATGTCTGCGAAGCCGTTTTCGAAGGACAAAGCTTCGATTGGCTCTACGCGAAAGTTGTCTAACGGCAGAGCCGCCGCCAGCGATCGAGACAGGTTACGCACTGCGTCAATCGCCCGCGGATCCGCATCCGCTCCGAAAACCTCGTAACCTTCCCGGAGCAAATAGACCAAATTGCGGCCGTGGCCACAGCCCGCGTCGAAGATCCGCATCCCCGGCGTGATGCGCCCACGCAGGATTTGATCGAAGAGGTAGATGTCGATCTGTCCGAACTGATGCTGAAGATCGTGCATGGCGATCTTCCGATGATACGGCTTCGGGCGAAGCTAATTGGAATCGCGTTGACGAGTGTTCGTCACGGCCTTGACAACGCCCAGTCCAACCAAAACTACTACCCCGACGCCAATCCACTGCTGCGGCACATGCGCAAGGTGCGCGCCCCAAGCCAAACCCACAATCAGCACGATGAAACCAACGATGTACAGAGCGAACGACATGTAACCTCCTCGAACGCCAGCTAACTACGCCAATTAGCTGTAGCAACTCGTCTGCCAGTCGTAACTCAATGGATCGATTGTCTGATTAAGATGCCTCGGCGAGCGGGTTCGGAATTCGTTACAGCATTTGCGCTCGCGTGAACCTGTCCCAATTGGAATCCGTGTAAGAAAAACGGGCGCGGCGGGCTGCCGGCGGCTCACCGGATATACTGGAAGGTAGTTGGAACGCAAACTAAACTACCGGAAGCTCCTCCAGTATCTGCTCTTCGCCGTCGCTGTTCTGTGGATTGCGATCGGCGTGGAAACCTGGAGCGATGAAAAAGCGGGCGTCAGGGCGGTGAAGGATCGAACGCGCATGGCAGATCTGGTATTGCCGCAACTCGACGGCAGTTCCTGGCGCCTCTCCGATCATCGCGGACAAGTGGTGCTCATCAACTACTGGGCCAGTTGGTGCGCTCCCTGCCGGCAAGAGACTCCGGGATTGATTGACTTGGCGCGCGACTATCGTTACAAGGGTCTTTCCATCGTCGGCGTCGCCATGGATGAGGGCGGCAAGCCGGCCGTCGAGTCCTTCCTGCGAGAATTCCACGTGCCCTATCCTGTGCTCATGCCCGATCTTGCATCACCGTCGGCGCCTGCCATCGACGCGTTGCCCACCACCGTGCTGGTGGATCGCAACGGTCGCGCAGCCAAATCCTACATCGGCGCGGTCCGCGAGACAGTTTTTCGGGCGGACGTGGACCGGTTATTGGCGGAACAGCCCACGAAACCCTCCAATATCCGCGATTAAATTGCGCCGACAGTGGGACTATTAGTACTTCCCGTGGACGGTAATTTCCTGAATGGATGTATAATCATCCGAAACCCATGCTGAAACAGCTTGCTGTCGCCGGCATTATTGCCGCGGGCTTGTTGCGCCTTCCGGCGGCCGCGCAGCCTCAATTCGATCGCATTCAACGGGATCGGGCACGGCAGATGCTGCGCGATCTGCACGATGCGATGGAGCATCATTACTACGATCCTCAGTATCACGGCATCGATATGGAAGCGCGTTTCAAAGCGGCGGACACGCAATTGCAATCCGTCAACAACCTGGGCGCCGCGCTGACCATCATTGCGCAAACCCTGGATGCGCTCAAAGACTCGCATACGTTTTTCCTGCCGCCTTCGCGCAATACTCATCGGGAATACGGCTATATCCTGCAGATGATCGGGGATCGCTGCTTCATAACGGGGGTGCGCCCGGATCGAGACGCCTCGGAAAAATTGGCACCAGGAGACGAAGTGCTCGCTTGGCAGGGATTCACGCCACAGCGCGAAAGTCTCTGGAACATGACTTATGTTTTCAACACTCTTCTATCGCTTCCCGTCATGAATCTCGCGGTACGAGGTCCGGATGGAGCCACGCGCAAGGTGGACGTCACCCCCAAAGTTACTCGCGAGAAGCAGGTGCTGGATCTTACTAACGACAATGATTTCTGGAAGCTGGTGCGAGACGAGGAGAACGGCGAGCGCGAAAACCGGCAACGCCTGGTTAACTTTGGAGATTCCTTGCTGATCTGGAAAATGCCCGAGTTCTTTATGACCGACGAAGAAGTGGATCACCTGATCAAGGATGCGCGCAAATACCAAACACTCGTCATGGATTTGCGGGGCAATCCAGGCGGATTGGTAAAGACTCTGCAACGCGTGGTGGGCGGTGTCATCGATCACGATGTAACCATCGCCCAGCGCACCGGCCGTAAGTCCGATCTGAAGCCCGAAGTTGCGAAATCCCGAGGCGCGAACGCGTTTCCTGGGAAATTGATTGTGTGGTGGACAGCCGGTCGGCGTCCGCGGCCGAGCTGTTTGCGCGCGTCGTCCAAATCGAGCACCGCGGAACTGTGCTCGGGGATCACAGCTCGGGTTCCGTCATGGAGTCGCGCCGCTACCAGTTTCATCAGGGCGCGGACGTTCAGATTTTCTATGGAGCCTCGATCACCGAGGCCGACTTAATTATGGGAGATGGCAAGAGTCTGGAGCACACTGGCGTCCAGCCGGACGAAGTGATTCTGCCGTCGGCCGCCGACCTGGCAGCCGGACGCGACCCGGTTCTCGCTAAGGCCGCGGCACTAGCAGGCGTCCAACTGGATCCGGTGAAAGCGGGCCAGCTTTTCCCCATCGAATGGCGCAAGGACTAAGTCATTTCTTGGCCGGCCAACCAATTCACATCCCATAAGGAACCGGCGTCACCAGCGCCTCAATTCGATTGATCTTGCCGTCCACAATCTTGAACAGCTCGGCAATGAAAAACGAAAAGGCCTGGTCGAACGGCGGATTCACGGGATGTGGGGTGCCGTCGGCCCAGGTGATGGTCTTGTTTTTGCCGGAGTGATCGAAGCGGATAATCGACAGCACTATTCCACGTTCTTCATCCACCACCGGGAAGCGCCGTTCCTGCACCCGCGTAATCACTTTCGTAAATCCGGTGGCAAACTGTGCGCCGCAACTCATTCTGGTGATTGCACTCTTGCTGGCAGGGTCGTTTGACGTGATCACTCCATTCTCAATACGTTGGCAGTCTTTATCGAACGGAGTGTCTTTGTCGGTGCCCGCTTCCATTCCTTCGAAGTACGAATTCGCCACTCGGATCAGCTCGGCTCTTGAACGGCGTTCTGGCGGAGCCAGGGCTTGATGAAAGATCGGTTTATCCACCAGATTTTGAGGCTCGGAAAATACGCCACTGGTCTTACGAAGCGCGATCACTTCCATCTCGCTGATCTTTTTACTGTCGATCTTTAGCCGCAGCCCGAGAATCACCGGATGCCCGTGCTCTTCAATGGTTCCGAAAAAGCCCACCTGCCCGGCCTGCGGATCGGCGAAATACAGCTTGTAGTTTCCAAGCGTCACGGTAGGGCCCCACATACCGTCGCCCAGCTTGAGCTCTTGCCCATTTTCGGTATAGCGCGCATTCTTCGCAAGCGGCAGCTTCGACGGATCCTGCGCTACCAGCGCCACCAGATATTGATCGACGAATCCTTCCAGGCACGCCCGGTCGCAACTGGGCTCCCCTGCTTGCCCAGCACTCATCCAAGTGCCCAACGCCATTGCCACTATCAGCAGGCTTTTCATCGTTACTCCTTCTTGCTCCAACCGGAGGGCATTCCGTAAGGCACGGGCAGCAGTACGGCTTCTACGCGAGTGATCTTGCCGTTCTTGATTTTGAACAACTCGCCCAGTAAAAACGTGTACGGCGTGTCGAACGGCGGATTCACCTTGTGCTCCGTGCCGTCGGTCCACTTCACATTGGTGATGGTCCCGGCGTGATCGAAGAAGATGATGGAATAAACCAACCCCCGCTCTTCATCGACGATGGGATAGCGCCGCTCGCGCACGTGCGTAATAAACGGCGAAAATCCGGTGTCGAACTGCTCGCCGCAAGTCATCTTCGCCATTCCTTTTCCATCGGGATTGTTGGCGGTGACTGCGCCATTTTCAATGCGCGTGCATTGCGGGTCAAAGGGAGTTAGTTTTCCGGTGGCTTTTTCGAGGCCCTCGAAGTACGAGTTCGCGATGCGCACCAGCTCATCGCGCGATGGATGGTCGTTGGCTGCGAGCGGCTCATGAAAGATCGGCTTATCGACCAGATCCTGCGGGCGGGCGAAACCACCGGCGCCCGAGCGCGCGACAATCGCCTCCATCTCCGCAATCTTGCGGTTCTCGATCTTCAGGCGCAGCGAGAGGATTTGCGGATGGCCGTTCTCATTGACCACACCCATGAATCCCACTTGACCGGCTTTGGGATCGGCGAAGTAGAGCTTGTAGCTTCCTAGCGTCACCTTGGGCCCCCACATGCCGTCGGTGAGCTTCAAGGTCTGGCCGTTTTCTGTGTAGCGCGCATTCTTCGTGAGCGGCAATTTGGAGGCATCGTGCGCGGCGAGCGCATCCAGATATTGATTGACGAATCCTTCGAGACAGGCTCGGTCACATGCTTCCGCGGCATTCACCGAAAAAGGTGACAATGCCATTCCGCCCAGGAATAGAGCGGCAAGAAATGCAATTCTCAAATTCACCACGGTAGCCTATCGAAATGGGTCAGGGGTGTCAAACTGAGGCATTTTGTTCGTACGGTGAGTGCTATCAGTGATTGCAGTGCTATCATGGGAGGGTATGGCGAGCATCACAATCCGGCGGTTGGACGACGGAGTGAAGGCGCGGCTCCGCATCCGGGCGGCCCGTCATGGGCGGTCCATGGAAGAGGAAGCTCGCCAAGTCCTAAGCGCCGCGCTCCAAGAGGAACCGAAAAGCACTTTGAATCTCGCTGAGGCCATCCGGCGCCGCATCGCGCCGCTCGGTGGTGTCGATTTGGAGCTTCCTATTCGCGAACCGATTCGCCGCCCGCCCAAATTTAAGTGACTATTCTGGACACCAACGTTGTGTCTGAAATGTTGAAACCTGCGCCTTCCGACATCGTTCTCCGCTGGATGGCCTTGCAGGAGCCGTTCAGCGTCTTTACCACGGCGATTACACAGGCGGAGATGCTCTATGGAGTTGAAGCACTGGCCGCAGGGAAGCGCAGGCAGCGCTTAGCTGAAGTTGTCGAAGAAATCTTCGCTGAGGATTTTCAGGGACGCATTCTTCCCTTCGACCAGGAATCGGCGCGGGAGTTTGCGAGAATTGCCGGCAGTCGGAAGGCGGCTGGACGTCCGATTTCTCAGTTGGATGCGATGATAGCCGGCATTGCTCGCTCACGCAGCGCCGCGCTCGCAACCCGCAACACCGGTGATTTCGAACACTGTGGGATTCGATTGATCAATCCCTGGATCGCGTAGCAGCCCTTCTGCGCCGCGCGGCCCGGATGTACACTAATAGCTGCCAATCGCCGGTTCACGAAAGGAGCGAACGTGAAAACCAAGTCCTTTGCTGCTCTCCTTCTTGCCATTGCGCCCGCCGCTATGGCTCAGTCGCTGTCGGGTCTCTGGGATGCCACTATCACCTTTAATGGTCAAGACATTCCGTTCCGGCTGCAAATCGCGGGGGACGGATCGAATATCCAGGGTTGGTTCTTCAACGGCAATGACAAAGAGGTCTCCAGCGGCGGCAGCTTTCAAAACGGGACTCTGGTTTTGAACTTTGACTCCTACGCCGCCAAGCTCGAAGCCAAACTGCAGGATGGCGCGCTGGTTGGGCAGTACGGACCGATGTTGAAAAAGAACTACCCAGTTACTGCGCACCGACACAAGGCGGAGGCCAGCGCAAGTGCGGGCGCCCCGTCGATCGACGGACTATGGGATGTCGCTGTCAAAAGTTCTAAAGGCGAGAAGGCTTGGCATCTGATCGTGCAGCAGAAGAGCGCGTCGAATGTATCGGCCGCGATTTTGCGTGTCGACGGCGATACCGGCGCGTTGACCGGCACTTATAAGGATGGCAAGTTCGTCCTCAGTCACTTCTCGGGCGGGCGGCCGGCGCTCGTGATCCTGACCCCCGCCGCCGACGGAACACTCGCCATCGACATGACCGATCTGCATGGAACCAGCCAGCTGACGGCTACGCGGCCGGACGTGGCGCGCGCCAAAGGCCTGCCGCCGCCCACCGATCCGGATCATCACACCACTGTCAAGGACCCGTCCGAGCCATTTCGGTTCAGCTTCCCCGATCTCAATGGAAAAATCGTTTCGAATACCGATGCGCGCTTTCAGGGCAAGGTGGTGCTGGTGAATATTACGGGAAGCTGGTGCCCCAACTGCCATGACGAAGCGCCGTTCCTGGCAGAACTGTATCGCAAGTATCGCAGCCAGGGGCTCGAAGTGGTGGCGCTTTCCTTCGAGGAAGAAGATCAGCTCAAGAATCCTACCCGGCTACGCGCGTTTATGAAGGAGTATGGGATCGACTATACGGTGCTGCTGGGCGGAGTTCCGGACGATCGCGACGCGAAGCTGACCCAGCCCGTCAATCTAAACTCCTGGCCAACGACGTTCTTCCTGGGCCGTGATGGCCGCGTTCGGTTCGTCCACGCCGGATTCCCGGGCCCGGCCAGCGGCACGCTGTATCATCAGGCCGTCAAGGAGTTTTACGCGCAGGTGGACAGCCTGCTGGCGGAAAATCGCACTACTTCGACGCGCTAAGTGTTTGAACCAAGCGACGTATCTCGACGAAGATTCCTGGCTGGCCTCGCGACATTCAGCGCCAGCCAGTTGCTTTCGGCCGCCGATTCGCGAGCGAAGCCGGGCCGCATCGACGTCCACCATCATTTCTTTCCGCCTGATTACGTTAGCGCAATCACAGCCGCAGGCGCTGCGTCGTCGCCTGCCTGGAGTCCAGCGCGATCGCTGGAAGAAATGGACCGAAGCGGTATCGCGACGTCGATTCTCTCGCTGAGCCCTCCAGGGGTTTGGTTCCCGGACGTTGCCAAAAGCCGCGCGATAGCGCGTGACGCCAATGAATACGCCGCGAAGATGTCCGCCGATCATCCAGGCCGCTTCCGCTTGTTCGCCGCGTTACCGCTCCCCGATACCGAAGGCAGCTTGCGCGAAATCGAGCATTCACTCGACACGCTGCACGCGAGCGGCATCGGGCTGATGACTAGCTATGGCGATCGCTGGCTGGGCGATGCGGCGTTCCGGCCGGTATGGGAGGAACTGAACCGGCGCCAAGCCGTGGTCTACACCCATCCGACCACGCCCGCCTGCTGCGGGAATCTGAACGATGAGGTTCCCGCTGTTGCAATCGAATGGGCCACTGACACCACCCGCACCATCGCGAGCGTGGTGTTCAGTGGTGTCGCGGCGCGTTATCCCGGCATTCGCTGGATCTTCTCCCATGGCGGTGGAACCATGCCATTCCTATTAAGCCGCTTCATTTATCAAGAGAAGACCATGAAGGACAAAGCCACGCGGATTCCGAACGGTTTGATGCACGAGCTGCAACGGTTTTACTATGACACTGCGCAGGCCAACCATCCAGGGGCGCTGGCGGCTTTGCTCAAGATGGTGACGCCCGCCCAGTTACTGTTTGGCACTGACTTCCCGTATCGCGACGGAGCGGAAGTGGGCGCCGGCCTAGCGGCGCACGGATTCACAGACAAGGAATTGGCAGGCATCGAACGGGACAACGCGCTGCACTTGATGCCGGCTCTTGCGGGTTGAGCGTTAGACAGCCACGCGCCACCGCAATCCCTGGAATCGTGCATAATCGCGATCGCTGGTGATCCATTCGCAGCCCGATTCTATGGCCAGGGCCGCCAACCATGCGTCTTGCACTAAGTTTCCGTTGGCATTCGCGCTCTGGCATAGGGCGGTGAATATGGCCCAGTGACGAGGTCCAGGCTGAACTATTTGGCAATTGGGTTGTTGAACCAGTACGGATACGAAAGCCAACACATCTGTTAAACGGCTCGGATGTGCGTATATGCGCGGATGCGTCGCAATCCGGATCACGCTTGCCAGAACTTGCGGTGACATTCCGTACACTGCGTCGCCGTTGACCACCTCTTCCAGCCAGGTTCGATGCGCGGGGTGCTCTGCAAGGTCCGAACGGAACGCATACACCAGCACGTTCACATCGGGCAGAATCACCCACGGCCTTCCATGATGTCTTCGAGTGCGGCACTGTCATTGAGGTCCACGCCGGGAAGCGCGCCGCCCCCCGCTTTGCATACTGGCAGCGTAACTCGTTCACGGCTTGGCGGCTGTCGCGACTGTGCCAGGACCAATCTGAGACCTTCTTGGATGAGGGCGGTCACGGTTTCTCCTCGCTGTTCTGCTTCTCGTTTAGCTTGGTTCATTAATCCCTCAGGAAGTCTCACGGTCGTTCTCATATGTCTAGACATATCATGATTCAGAGCGTATGTCAATGAAGGTTTGGACAGAGGGGTGGGATTCTACCTTGGGAATCCCAGCAGCAAATTTGACAAGGCCCGCTTCCTCCAGTATTCTTATAAAGGTTTGGCGAGTTGTGTCTTCTGCTCCCGTGCTACCGCTCTTTAGTTGAAGAGCCCGGCCGGGGGCCGGCCCCGAGGTCCTGATGGTTTTTCAGCCATTTGGGATATGGGCTTGTCCAGAGCAAGTACCCTCGCAGCTTGTAGTTTTCGCGGTTGGCTTTGAGCCTGCCGTTTGTGTGTCAACGAACAACATAACTTCTGAAGGGAAGATTCGTGCCGACGTTTAATCAACTCGTGCGAAAAGGGCGGAGACCGCCACGTTATAAGACCGCCAGTCCAGCACTGCAGGCCTGCCCGCAGAAGCGTGGCGTGTGTACGCGCGTGTACACTACCACGCCTAAAAAGCCGAATTCGGCCTTGCGGAAAGTTGCGCGCGTGCGGCTGACCAACGGGATCGAAGTGACCACTTACATCCCCGGTGTCGGCCATAATTTACAGGAGCACTCCATCGTGCTGATCCGCGGCGGCCGTGTAAAGGATCTGCCGGGCGTGCGATATCACGTGGTGCGCGGGACGTTGGACGCGGCCGGAGTTGCCGACCGCAAACAGGGGCGATCGAAATACGGGGCCAAGCGGCCCAAAGGGCCCACGAAATAATCTATGCCACGCAGACGCAGACCAGAGCCTCGCGAGATCCTGCCGGATCCAATTTACAACTCCACGCTGGCGGAGAAGTTTATCAACTCCATGATGTGGGATGGCAAGAAAAATACTTCCCAGCGGATCTTCTACGGTGCAATGGACAAGATCAAGGAGCGCACCGCCGACGATCCATTGAAGCTTTTCAAGAAAGCCGTGGAGAACGCCAAGCCGCTGCTGGAAGTGAAGACAAGGCGCGTGGGCGGCGCGAATTATCAGGTGCCGGTGGAAGTTTCGCAGAACCGCCGGGTCAGTTTGGCGATTCGCTGGATTCTGCAGAACGCCCGTAGCAGGCCCGACAAGGGCATGCCGGACAAGCTGGCGAATGAGTTGACGGATGCTGCGAACATGCGCGGCGGAGCAATTAAGAAGAAGGACGACGTTCATCGAATGGCGGAAGCAAACAAGGCCTTCGCCCATTACCGTTGGTAGTCGAGTTGTTAGGGTTTATTTATGGCACGTACTGTACCGATACAGAAAATGAGGAATATCGGCATCATGGCCCACATTGATGCCGGCAAAACTACCACTACCGAGCGTGTGCTCTATTACACCGGCCGCACTCACAAGATCGGCGAGGTTCATGAAGGCACCGCCATCATGGACTGGATGGAGCAAGAGCAGGAGCGGGGTATCACCATCACCTCAGCCGCCACCACGTGCCAGTGGCGCGACATCACCATCAACATTATCGATACTCCCGGCCACGTGGACTTCACGGCCGAGGTAGAGCGCAGCCTGCGCGTGCTGGACGGAGCAGTCGCTGTGTTCGACGCCGTTGCGGGCGTGCAGCCCCAATCGGAAACCGTGTGGCGCCAGGCCGACAAATACGGCGTTCCGCGCATTTGCTTCATCAATAAGATGGATCGCGTGGGCGCGGATTTTTACCACGCCATCGACACCATTGTTGACCGGCTGAAGTGCCGGCCAGTCGCGATTCAACTCCCGGTAGGCGCTGAAGACCAGTTCAAGGGCACCGTGGATCTGGTGACCATGAAAGCGCGCATCTGGCGCGACGAGACGCTAGGCGCTGAGTACGATGAGGTAGAGATCCCCGCCGATCTTCTCGAGAAAGCCAAATCCTATCGCGAGCAGATGATTGAGGCCATCGCCGAATCCGACGACCACCTGTTCGCCAAATTTGTGGAAGGCTCGCCGATCTCTGAAAAAGAGATCATGGAGGGCATCCGCAAGGCCACCATCACGCAAAAGATTTTCCCGGTGATTTGCGGCTCGGCGTTCAAAAACAAGGGCGTGCAGAATCTGCTTGATGCCGTGGTCGATTATCTGCCTTCGCCGCTGGACATCCCGCCGGTGCAGGGCGTTCTCCCCGATAACCCCGAAGTAACTGAAGAGCTTCCGCCCACCGATGAGGCGCCATTTTCGGCGCTGGTGTTCAAGATCATGACCGACGCGTTTGTCGGCCAGCTGGCGTTTATCCGGGTGTACTCGGGCCGGCTGGGCGCGGGCGATTCGGTGTTCAACGTCGCGAAAAATCGCAGGGAGCGCGTGGGGCGTCTGGTGAAGATGCACGCCAACAAGCGCGAGGACATTCAGGAAATCCTGGCGGGCGACATCTGCGCCGCGGTGCTAAAGAACGTCTCCACCGGCGACACGATCTGCGACGAAAAGCGCCCGATTCTTCTCGAAAGAATCGACTTCCCTGAGCCTGTGATCCAGCTCGCGATCGAGCCCAAGACCAAGGCCGATCAGGAAAAGCTCGGCATGGCCATCCAGAAACTGGTGCAGGAAGATCCAACCTTGCGCGTGAATACAGACCCCGACACCGGGCAGACCATTTTGGCCGGAATGGGCGAACTGCACCTCGAGATCATCGTGGACCGCATGCAGCGCGAGTTCAATGTCGGCGCGAACGTCGGCAAGCCTCAGGTGGCCTATCGCGAGACCATTCGCGGCACCGCCGAGTACGACTACACGCACAAGAAACAAACTGGCGGCAGTGGCCAGTACGCGCGAACCAAGCTCAGAGTGGAGCCGAATCACGCCAAAGGCTTCGAGTTCGACAACGTCATCAAGGGTGGTTCCGTTCCGAAGGAATTTATTCCTGCGGTTGAAAAGGGCGTCCGCGAATCGCTCGAAGGCGGAATTCTGGCCGGCTATCCGATGGTCGACATCAAAGTCGAGCTCTTTGATGGCGATTATCACGACGTCGATTCGTCGGAAATGGCGTTCAAGATCTGCAGTTCCATCTGCTTCAAGGAAGCTTGCAAGAAAGCCAAGCCGGTGTTGCTGGAGCCGGTGATGCGGGTCGAAGTAGTGGTGCCGGAAGAGTACATGGGCACCGTTAATGGCGATCTTAGTTCGCGCCGCGGCCGTTTGGAAGGCACCGAGGTCCGGGGCACCACGCAGCTCATCAAGGCGATGGTTCCGCTGTCGGAGATGTTTGGCTACGCTACCGAGCTGCGCTCGCGTACGCAAGGCCGTGGCAGTTTCACCATGCATTTCGGGCAGTATGAGGAAGTTCCCAAGAACCTGTCGGAAGAGATTGTAGCGAAAGTTCAAGGAAGAGTAACGAAGTAGGCATTCAGAATTCACAAGAAGGAATTCAGAAGTCAGAATTCGAGAATTCAGAATAAAGGAAGCAGGAGAGTTCAACATCCATGGCGAAGGAAAAATTTGACCGCAGCAAGCCGCACGTAAACATTGGAACGATCGGGCATATCGATCATGGGAAGACGACGTTGACGGCGGCGATCACCAAGGTACTGGCCAAGCACAACCCGAAAAATAAGTTCCGCTCGTTCGATTCGATCGACAATGCGCCGGAAGAAAAGGCGCGTGGAATCACGATTGCGGTGGCGCACGTGGAGTACGAGACGCCGAACCGGCACTACGCGCACGTGGATTGCCCGGGCCACGCCGACTACATCAAGAACATGATCACCGGAGCCGCGCAGATGGATGGCGCGATTCTGGTTGTCGCTGCCACCGACGGCCCGATGCCCCAAACGCGCGAGCATATTCTGCTGGCCCGGCAAGTGGGTGTGCCTTCGATTGTGGTGGCGCTGAACAAAGTGGATATGGTGGACGATCCGGAGCTGCTC